>OLPF01000075.1_pt1 | contig 106953 bp, 90 predicted proteins | sample 1673121 | NCBI WGS metagenome assembly OLPF01 (sample SAMEA3136756, study PRJEB25190) | human gut metagenome
GCTCCCCGCACGGGGAGCGTGGGTTGAAATATCAGGGCCGTTGAACGCACTGTCAAGCTGGTCCGGTCGCTCCCCGCACGGGGAGCGTGGGTTGAAATACTGACTGTGGTCTCGCGGTATCCGTCCTGAGAGATGAGCTGGTGCAGGTACGGATGAAGAAAAGAGAGCTTTTGGCACAGATGGATCGGGCGAATGGGTCAGGATCGTGCGACCGTGCTATATTATAAGGAGAGCGCGGAAAAAAGCCCTATGATTTGGAACTGATGCTGCGTCTGTATATGTTGCAAAATCTGTATAGCCTATCAGATGAAGGAACAGTAGCAGAGGCAGTAGACAGCCGGGCAGCATCGGAATTTTGCGGAGTGGATTCCAGCAATCATGTTCCCGACGGGGATACACTGAGACGATTCCGAAATTTGCTGATCCGGCATGTCCTGCAGGAAAAGTTATTTGGCCAAGTGATGAAGCTGCTGCGAGAGCGTGGACTGCTGCTGAAAAAGGGAACCATCATGGATTCCACGCTGATTTCTGCTCCATCTTCTACCAAGAATCGGGAACAGAAGCGAGATCCAGAGGCGCATTCGGCGAAAAAAAGGAAATAAATGGTATTTTGGCTATAAGGTCCATACCGGTGCGGATAAGGACAGCGGCCTGGTCCATACGGTTCGAGGCAGCAGTGCCAACGTACAAGATGTGACTATGGTGCCGGAACTCCTAATCGGCGCAGAAGAGATAGTATATGGTTACAGTGGGTATCTGGGTGCCGATAAACGGGAAGATGCCATTGTCCGCAATCATCAGGGAAAAAGTATCTGCTACAAGATTAACCGCCGCCCATCCCAGAGTAAGCATGCCTCTCCACGCTACTGAGCACAGATCAAGCGCCGTGAAAAGGAAAATCATTCTTGTTCTTATCATATCACATTTGGTGCTTTGTACTCACTTTTTATTAGGCGTTGCCTAGATATCCATCCATATAACAGCGCTTCTATTTATCCCGCCGTGAGACAAATTGCCTCCGGAAAGCGTCAGGTGTTATTCCAATATACTTCTTGAATACCTTTGAGAAATAGGAGTAGTTTTCAAATCCCAGAGCTTCTGAAACCTGATATGCAAGATCCCCTTTTTGCAGAAGGAGCTTTGCCTTTTCCAGCTTTCGGGCAGTCACATACGTAACGAAGGACTTGCCAATTTCTCGCTTGAAAAATGTGCTCAGATAGGATTCGGAGATGCCGATGGCCTGTGCCACAGAAGCAAGCTGGATTGGCTTGTCGATGTTATCGTCAATATAGCAAAACGTCTTTTTCAAAATATCAGAATGTTCGCTTTTGTAAGGAATAAAAAACGCATTGAAGAATATGTCCGCAAACTCCAGAAACATTCGCTCTGTCATCTCCAGGCTGTTGAGCCTGATGACATTTTGATAATGGTAATTGTCTCCATTGAGATATACGGATTCGATTGATCCATGCAGCTGCTGGGCAGTTGCCGAGAAAATCCCCAGGATATCCATAAACATGCGTTTGAGTACATTTTCCGCAAGCATATCGCTGGTTCGCAGCTTTCGGAAGATCGTTTGAATCGCCTGCCGCGCCGTGCCCCGGGAAAAAGAGGACAATGCTTGTCGGATCTGCTGAAGATCCTCCTGAAAGCCCGGATATCCTCCTGTATGAAATTTCTGCTTTTCCGAAACGAAGAAAATATGATCCTCCAAATCATAATATGCATAAACATATGCACAGTCGACCACCGCGAAAGCATTGCTGAGCGTTTCGAGCGAGGCTATCGACGCTTCATAAACCACGATGTGTACCGTTGCTTTGCTAAATTCTGATATCGCTTGATAAAGTTTTTGGTAGAAAGTAGTCTGCGCCGTCTTGTGCAAAAGAAGGTAAATTCCTTTCTCACCTTTTGTGATTAGAAAGCAATCCACTTTCTGCTGCTCTAGCCAGCTCGCAAACAAGTCGAACGTTTCCCAAAACGGCAATCCGCCATAGCGCGGCACGATGCATGCTAAGCATTCATAGCCCCGCAGGAAGATTTCACTTTTATTTTTGGAGGTAAAGAGAGCTTCATATGCACTGTGACCGGGTGGATTGTAGCGGATGCTTTCATCCTGTAATTCCGGCTTTTCAATTTCTTTCTTGCATCTGAGAAGAACGCTGGTCAGTGCTTCCGGCGTCAGATTGAGCTTGCGCAGAAAGTCATATGCCCCGTAGCGCATCACGTCCTTGACCGTTGCAAATTCATCGTTGCAGCTAACGACGATTGTATAGCAGCGCAGATGGTGCTCCTGTATGTATTTTTGTATCTGAATCCCATCCATCTCCGGTATGTTGAGATCAAGCAAAATCACTTGCGGATGTTGCAGCTTGATTGTATCGATCGCTTCTTTGCCGGTTTTAGCATCCTCCAATAGCTCAAAGCCCAGAGCGTTCCAGTCAACAAGCTGGTGGAGCCCCAGCCTTGCAAGGATCTCATCCTCAACGATCAGTGTACGAATCATCGAGTGAAGCCTCCTTTCGCGGAATGCACACGATAATTTCGAAGCCGTCCTCCAAGTGCCGGTTGGGCGTGAGGCCATAGGCCTCTCCATAGAGAAGGCGCAGTCGTGAATGCACGTTGTACAACCCTATGCCGGTAAAATGACTCTTGTTGCGGTAGTCCCGGTTGATGGATTGCTCCACCTTTTCCAGATCCGCTGCGCCATTGTTAAAAAGCGTTATTCGGACGGTATCCTCATCCGCTTCCGCATTGATGATGATTTCACCCGCGTTCTTGTCGCGCATGCCATGCAGGATGGCGTTTTCAACCAGCGGCTGCAGCGTGAAAGTGGGAATTTCACAGGTGTAGAGCTCCGCCGGGATGTTCTCCGAGTACTGGAATCTGAAGCCGAAACGCATGCGCATGATCTTGACATAAGCAGCAAGCATCTGTAGCTCTTTGGCAATGCACGTCAGGTCAGAGCTGTTGTCGTATACCGACTGAAGAATCTCTCCCAGCGATACCAGCGCCTCCTCCACCATACGCGCGCCATCGCGTGCGGCCATATACTTGATGGAATTGACCGTATTGCAGATAAAATGCGGGGAAATCTGCGAGATCAGCATTTCGTAATAGGTACGTTCATGCAGACGGGTTTCCTGCCGGACCTCCTCCAGCAGTTCGACGACCCTGCCACATGCGCGGTTATAGCTTTTAATAAAATTGTCCAGCTCCTGAAAATACGAATCCTTCCCACTGAGCGGCGTTATGGATTCATGATTTGCATCGATGGCATGCGCCAGCTCGATCAGAGGATGCGAGATCTCGTTTGAAATATAGCAAAAGAACAGCAGGATCATCACGATAACGCCTATGGTGGAAATCCACAGCAGGTAGATCAGTCCGTTGCTGTCGGCGTGCAGCGCGCCCTCGGGCTCCATCAGAAGCAGAATATTGGGCGACTGCTTCATGTGCATCGCGTAGTAGTAAAATCCCGTGCTGGTCCTTCCATCCAAGGTATCGCCCTTTTCAAGCGACAGAATATCGTCGAGCTGCGCGATGTCCTCATAGCGCTTGACCGAGGTATCTCCACTGAGCGCCAGAAGCGAGCCATCTTCTCCAAGCACGTACAATTCCTTTTGCGGGTCAGAAAGAAACTGCTGAAGATAAGCGCCCCATATCCGTTCGCAGGATATCTGGCACACGAGCACGCCATAGTCCTCTCCCGCGTAGCTTCGGATGGTTCGGGCATAATGAAGGTAACGGCAGTTTGTCAGTTCGGAGGTGCCGTTGGTGGGAATCTCCAGAAAAACGTCGCCTATTTCCTCTGCATAGGTCACGTTTCTTCCATTGCGCAGCGCATCAAGGTACCACGGTTCCTGCTGATAATCATTGCGGGTATAGCCCAGATGCCCGAAGCTGATAAGCTGGTTCTGTGTAGTGAGAACAGCGATTTTTCCGTTTACTGCATTCATGATGGAGCTTTCCAGGTTTCCCAGTTCCTTTGACAAGGAATTGGTAGCAAGGTATCGCTGATACTCGTCTGATGAATCATGCAGAACCCGGAGATTATTCAAAACAGTCTGATTGATGAGAAACATGCTGGTCGCATAATTGACCACTTCAACAAACTGGTCCATTGAGCTGGCAACCTGATCCGCCTGAAAAATAGCATTTGTTTTTGCACTCTGCCGCAGCCATATGCTAAGGATGACGCTGAGGAGAATGATTACCAAGCACAATGGCAAAATCACCAACAAACTGATGGAGCGGATCAGGCTGGCTCTGATCGTAGGCTTTATTTTTCGGCGCTTGTTATAAAACATTGGGATTTAGCCACCCTTCCGGCTAAAAGCAATCAATATTGTTTTTTTCTTGGCATGCAGTATTATAGCACACTCATTCTTTCCCAGGCAAATAGAAGCGGCTCCGTATCGCAATGTGAATACGGAGCCGGTTGGATGCCTCAAATCAGCGCAGATCGGCAAAACGAGGAATTTCGATTACCTTGCCGCCCTGCATGGCGGACTCATGCGCGCAGATGCCGGTACCGGTCCAATAGGCACCCATGATGTCATCCAGCTTTGCCGGACGTTCCTCAATGATGGAACGAACAAAGTCATGGACCAGGTGCGGATGTGACCCGCCGTGTCCGCCGCCCTGCTTGAACGACAGATGCGTATTTTCGTTGTTGTACACACCGCCGCGGGTAAAATGCCTGATCTCTTCAGGCAGCAGGTGGGCATAATCCGGGATCTCCACCCGTTCCTCCAGTATCTCTCCGCCACGATGAAATGTCGTTACCTCACCATCTTGAAATTTTCTCATTCCCAACGCTCCAGTTCGAGTGTAAATCACAGGATTTTCGCAGGCAAGCTGCTGCCACTCGAAGCTCATGTTCTCGCCATAGATTCGGAAGCATTCCGAATAGCTGCGCGCCACGCCGTACAGGAAGCGTTCCATTTCGATGGTTACATCGCTGTCCTCAAGCGTGATAAACGCCGATTCGAATGCGTATGGACAGCCATATTTCGACGCATATCGATCATTGATCTTGCCTGAGCCGCGGCCATACACGCGCAGTGGCAGATTGCCAGCCAACTGCAGGCAGGGAGCCACGGCGTGCGTAGGATGCATTAGCGGCGGGAAACCTTCCCAATACTCCGGCCAGCCTTCCATGTCCTGATAATGAGCGCAGCTCATGTACTGCAGTCGCCCAAGTTTGCCTGTGCGGTACAACTCCTCCATGTAGAGATATTCCCGCTGAAAAATGGTGGTTTCCATGAACATGTAGTTTTTTCCGGACGCTTTGCGGGCCGCGATAACATCTTTGAGTTCCTGAATGGACATTCCCATGGGAATGGTGCAGCCACAATGCTTGCCCGCCTTGAGCACCTTGATGGAAAAGGGCGCGTGTGTCGCAGGCGGCGTAACCAGATGAACAGCATCGATGCCCGGATTGTCGATGATCGCGTCAAGATCGGTGGTGCAGCATTCCTCAGGTATGCTGTACCTGTCCCGCGCAATTTTAAGAAGTTTTTCATCCTTATCGCACACATATACCTTGTCTACATCAGGATGCTCCTTATAAATGGGAACAAACTCCAATCCAAAGCTCAGGCCCGTTATGCAAACACTGATCTTCCTGCTCATTCAAATTCTCCTCTCTGTCTTATGCTGATACGCATAGCATGCTTTCACATGCTTCTAGCCGTATTATAGACACGAGGTGTCCGCTCGTGAAGAAAGATTCATTTTCAATTCTGATAGATATGTCTAAAAAAAGCATCGACAAAAGCGCGCTTGTCAAATTTAATCCTTTTTTCTTCCGTTTTGTTAATAGTTTTGCCTGCCGCCTGCAATGCCCGGCTGCAAACAAACGTTTCTTTTCACAAACCGGCGCATTATCCGCAGAATTTGATGATGCCCTTTTGCGCACAAATATGCTTTAATATCCCTAGCAAAAGGGTGCGCGCGGCCTGAAAACTTCAACAGAAAGGATGTTGTACATGAAAAAATGGATGTCAGCTGTTCTTGCTGCAATTTTGATGGTTTCGCTTCTTGGCGGCTGCGCCGGCGCAGAAGGGCTCAGCGGCGAGCTTGTGATCTCCGTTATACCCAGTTGGATCGATGAGACCTCTGCTGAAGGCCCTGCCTTTCTGGCTGCAATAGAGCGTTACGAGGAGCTGAACCCCGGCGTGACAATCACGGCTCAAAGTGCTTCACAACAGGATATTAAAGAAGCGTTCCAGACAGCTGCGCTGGCGGGAGGCGGCCCCGATGTCGTCACGATGGACAACTGCGGCCACGCCATTGACCTGGCGGCCATGGGTCTCCTTCTTCCACTCAACAACTTTATCAGCGATGAAGAACTTGAGGCCACCTACCAGCCCGGTCCGCTTAAATCCGGCAGGTTTGAAGGCGCCTACTATTCCCTTCCCTGGTTTATGAACTGCTGCGGATTGTATGTGAATACAGACCATTTAGCTGCCTGCGGATTGGAGATCCCTGAAACATGGGAAGACCTTGAAAACTGCCTGAAGGTCCTCAAGGAGAATGGCTACGGCGGCATCATCACCTATAAGAGTGCCTATGCGTTCTATTCCTTCTTCTACCAGAACGGCTGTCCCGTCATTGATGCCACCGGCGAAATCCCCGTGGTCGTTGTTGACAACGAAGCCGGCACGGAAGCATGGAATTATATCTGCAAGCTGATTCTGGAATACGACGGCCTTGTTGAAAGCTTTAAGGAAGCGACCTCCTGGGACAAGGTACATGAGAGCTTTGCAAATGAAGAGGCTACTTTCCTGATGGGTGGCGACTGGTGCAAGACGGGGATCAACAACCTTAATACCGGCGTAAACTATGCCATCACCGATATGGTGAGCGGGAAGCAGCAGGCCACCATTTTGGGCGGCTGGACTTGGAACATCAACGCCAACACCAAAAACCCCGAACTCGCCTATGACTTCTGCCGCTATATGTGCAGCCCCGATACCTATGACGTGCTCAAACCCGGTGGCAGGCAGTCCGCTCGCATGGACTGGGATACGACTGCCGCCTTCGCGGAAAGCGACATGGATCTCAAGGTATTGGCCGATCAGTTCCCCTATACCATGCCCCGGCCCGGAGTCATCAACGAGAAGACCATCGACGAAATCATCACCAACGCCATCCTGACCGTCGTATATAATCAGGTTACGCCTGAGCAGGCCCTTGCCGATCTGGCACAGGAGCTGCGCGACAACATCGAAAGCAATTATGGGGATATCTAACGTCCTTTCAGAAAAGGCCGTTCAGGTATGAAAATGAAACCACCAGGCGGCGGGCACGGAATGTGTCCGCCGCGGCAACTAAATCCCCGTATTGCGGCCCCAGACTTTGATCCTTGAAGGGAAGTGAGCTGACGTGCAGCTTTTGAAGCAATCCTTCAACCGCTTGGATCTGCGCAAAAACTGGCCTGGTTATCTGATGATTGCTCCGGCCATTATAGCCATTCTGGCCCTGAGTCTGTATCCTCTTTTGCGCGGAATAACCCTCAGTTTTACAAACTACAATCTGGTACGCCCCACATCGAAGATTTTTGATACCTTTGCCGGATTCAGGAATTATGAAAGGATCTTCACGGATGAGAAATTTATCCTTTCGCTCAAAAACACGCTGAATTGGACGCTGGTCAATCTCGTCGCGCAGCTCCTGTTCGCCATGCTGCTGGCGCTTGCCCTCAACAAGTCGATGCGCGGCCGCTCTTTCTTCCGCACGATGACGCTTGTGCCTTGGGCCGTCCCCCATTCCATTGCCGCCATGACCTTCACTTTTCTATTCAATGCAAATGTCGGCATCGTGAATATTCTGGCCGTTAATCTTGGGCTTTTGGATGAAGGGATCTCATGGCTTGGCAATGTTGAAACGGCCTTTCCCTGCGTAGCGTTGGTGGCGATTTGGAAAGGCATCCCGTTTCAAATGATTTTTATTCTTGCTGCTTTGCAAGGCATTCCCGGAGAAATATATGAAAGCGCCGAAGTGGACGGCGCCAGCCGCTGGAAGCAATTTTGGAAGATTACGCTGCCCATTATCAAAGAACCTTTAGCCATCGCAACGATTCTTAATACCATTGGCATTGTGTCCTGCTTTAACACCATTTGGCTCATGACCGAAGGCGGTCCGCTCTATAGCACCGAAATCATTTACACCTATGCCTATCGCCAGGGATTTTTGGTTCATGATCTGGGTACTGCCGCAGCCGCATCCATGGTTTTGTTTGTGATTATGTCCGTCATTGCGATCATCTACCTGCGTATGGTGCGCGAAAAGCAATAGGAGGATGCATATGATCAAAGCTAAGGTTGGTGACCGGGAAAAAGCAGGCTTTTTTACATACGCATTCGCCATATTGATGGTCATAGCTGCCCTCGGCCCGTTTGTCTACGTCGTGCTCACAGCGTTGAAATCGCCCGAACAGATCTACAACGCGGAAGAGATCATTCCCAGCTACATCACTTTTTCCAATTTCACCGGCGTGCTGACCCGCTCGCTGTTTGTGCGCTATTTTCTAAACAGCATTTATATCACGCTCGTTACCATGAGCATCAGCATGGTGTTGGCTGTGCTGGCGGCCTATGGATTCACGCGCTACCGCATTTTAGGTGCTAATACGCTAAAGACCACCATTCTCATGACTCGCATGTTCCCAGGCATCCTGCTGTGTCTTCCCTTTTATATCATCATGAAGAATCTGGGGCTGATCGATTCACATCTGGGGTTGATCCTGATGTATCTATCCTTCACGCTGCCCTTTGCTATCTGGAACCTGTGCGCCTTTTTCGCCCAGATGCCCTGGGAGCTGGAAGAGGCTGCTCTGATCGACGGCTGCGCCAGATTCTCCGCCTTCTTTCGTGTGATGATTCATGTTGCAAAACCTGGTCTTTTTGTAACGGCTTTGTTCAGCTTTATGAACAACTGGGACGAGTACATGTATGCAATGATTTTTATCAACACCACAGAAAAAAAGACCATTCAGGTCGGTATGAAGGATTTCATCGGTCAATACACCACCGACTGGGGTATGCTCATGGCCGCCGTTACGCTCAGCTTGATCCCCGTATTCATTTTCTTCGCCGTTGTACAAAAACATCTGATGACGGGCCTGACGACGGGTGCGGTGAAAGGTTAACTGCACTTGTATGAACAAAGGAGATCAGCTTATCGAATGGTCAGGTAGAATAAGTTTCGCAAAAATAAAAGGAAGCATGGATAGCAGAACTCTGGTAGAATGAAGTGGCGACGCACCATTCAAAAGGAGAAAGCAAACCATGTCGAAAAAGATTGTACAGCTAAATGAGGAGGTTATCAAAGGATAGCTCAAGGAGCTGGTACAAGGTAGCGTAGAAGAAACCCTTAACGAGCTGCTGGAGGCCGAGGCAGAGAAACTCATACAAGTGGCCCGGTACGAGCGTAACGAGCAGCGTCAGGGTTACCGCAGAGGCCACTACAGCGCAACCGCACTACGACTTCTGGGGATGTCACCCTCAAGGTGCCTAAGCTCAAGGGAATCTCCTTTAAGACCGCCATCATTGAGCGGTATCGCCGCCGGGAGAGCAGCGTGGAAGAAGCGCTCATCTGTGCTTGGCAGGCGTATCTGTCCGGCGTGTGGAGGATATCACCGAGGCTCTCTGGGACAGCAAGTTCTTTCTCTCCACCATCAGTGAGTTGAACAAGAAAGCGTATGTCCACGTGGAGGATTGGCGGAACCGTCCTCTGCAAGGCGGACGCTATCCGTATGTCCATGTGGATATGATCTACCTGCTCTGCAACTAGGGAGGAAAGTTTGAAAATGTAGCTATCCTTGTGGCAATTGCAGTCAACGAGGACGGATACCGTGAGGTTTTGGGCACCGCTGAGGGGATGAAGGTGGACAAGGCCAGCTGGGTAAGCTTCCCTCAATGGCTCCGCGGGCGTGGCCTGGATGGTGTGAAACTCATCGTTGGCGACAAGTGCCTTGGTATGCTGGAGGCTGTGGGAGAAGTGTTTCCTCAGGCCAAGTACCAACGTTGTACCGTCCACTTTTACCGTAACGTGTTTTCGGTCGCACCTCGGGTCAAGGTGAAGCTGGTCGCCAAAATGCTCAAGGGCCATCCGTGCATAGGAAAACAAGAAGGCCACACGGGAAAAGGCTAAGACGGTGGTGGAAAAACTGCGCTCCATGGAGTTGGAAGAGGCCGCTAAGAGGGTAAAAGATGGAATTGGGGCAACGCTGACCTGCTGCGATTTTCCCAATGAGCACTGGACTCGCATACGCACCAATAATGTGATTGAACGGCTGAACCGTGAGATCCGCTGCCGCACCCGTGTGGTTGGAAGCTTCCCGGACGGTAATTCCGCTTTGATGCTGATCTGTGCCCGGCCACGACATGTGGCTGGCACCCAGTGGGGCAAAAAGAAGCATATGAATATGAAGCGCCTAGAGGTTGCTTTTGAGGATGCTTCCATTGCTAGCTAACTACATTCATCCCAGATCCTACAAATTAAAGCGCGAAAAATTCTTGATACGCCCCCCGCAAGGGGCAAGTAGATTGAGAAAATCTCATGTTTTTGGGGTATTTGGAACGGCAGGCAAGAGTCGTAGAGTAAGCATTATGAGAGAATAAGGATTGCTCCGGTCATGAATTGGCACGAAGATGTGCCTTTAACGCGTCAGGCAGGACCTGTCATCCAGAAGATTTGCCAATACCTAAGCGATTTGACTTCGAGATTGCTTCAGGCACTGCCTGCCCTTTTCCACCCCCTTCTGCCAATGAACACCCCTGACCGAAAAAGCTCCCCAAAACCAGACGCGCAATTCCATCATGCCCCCTTTATCAGTTGTCGTCCGATGGCAGCCGAAAGGGGGCCTGTCCGCTGGAATCCTGATTTGCTCAGGGAATAGGGGATTTTGGAGAGAAAATCTAGCAAAACCAAACAACAAAAAAGTCTGAAGATTGTAATCTTCAGACAAATTTTTGGTCGAGGTGACAGGATTTGAACCTGCGACCTTTTGGTCCCGAACCAAACGCGCTACCAAACTGCGCTACACCTCGATAGAAAAAAGCTGGAGCCAATAAAGGGACTCGAACCCTTGACCTGCTGATTACGAATCAGCTGCTCTACCAACTGAGCTATATTGGCGCATCAGCATTAATCATTATAGCAAAGGTCGGCGCATTTGTCCAGCCTTTTTTTGAAAAAGCCGCCAATACCGCCGGAAGCCGTTCCGCACGCCGTTTCTGCACTTGACGCGCCGTGCGGCGGCGGATATAATACGCATATGTGTCATAGAAAATGCGCGTAGGGCAGGGGAGGGCTTGGCTGTGCGGAAGGCGCTTGGAGTCGCGGCGATGGTCGGGCTGTTTCTGCTGCTGCTTAGCGCGCTGGTCGTGGCTTCGCCGCAGGAAGGCGCGCTCACACGGCGCATTGAGCCGCCCACCGTGCCGCCGGATGCGGTGCTCGCCGCCATGGCCTCGACTGACGGAACGTTGGCCGCACAGGCAAATAGCGGCGCGCAGGGGACGCGTATGGACGCACGGCTGGATGCGCCGCCCACAGAAGGGCTCAGACGCGAGTCGGAGGGTCGGCGTGACGCGAACGGCCGTGTTCTTACCGCTCCGCGGTATGCGCAGAGCGTGTATCAAGTGTTTCGGGCAGAGGCGGCGGGCGGATGAAGCCCAGTTCATGCATTTTTTCAACATCTTAAATTTAAAAACGGAAGGATGGTTGACATACCATGAAGGTCAACAATCGCCGCCGCGTGAAGATGAGCAAGCGGACCTCCGCAATCATCGTGCTGTGCGTGGCGCTGGTGCTTACGCTGGCCGTGGGCTATCTGGGCCTCAACGGCACATGGCTGGATAGCCGGGGACTGTATAAGCTGCTGCCCTGGCTGCCCACCTCTGATGTGGACAACTGGCCGCAGTCCATCGCCCTGGGCCTGGACCTCAAGGGCGGCGTGTATGTGGAATATGAAGCGTCCATGAGCGATGAGATGCGCGCCGAGGGATATGATTTCGGCACGCTGCTGGACTCTACCATGAGCATCATCGCCAACCGCCTCACTGAAAAGGGATATCCGGAAGCCACCGTCAGCCAACTGGGTCAGACCGGCATCCGCGTGGAGATTCCTGATGTGACCGACCCAGCAGCTGTGCTGGACCTGATTGGTTCGCCAGCAAAGCTGGAGTTCCTCGATCCTGACGGCAACGTATTCATGGAGGGCCGCCACCTGCAGTCCGCCACCCCCATCACCAATACCGAGACCGGACAGCCCGCCATCAGCTTCCGCCTGACCAGCGAGGGCGCCGAAATCTTTGGCGACATGACCGCTCAGTCCATTGGCAAGACCATCACCATCCAGCTGGATGGCGAAGTGCTCATGAGCCCCACTGTCAACGAAGCCATCTATGGTGGCGATGTCATGGTCACCGGCAGCTTCACCGAGGAACAGACGCAGGATATCTGCCTCAAGCTGCAAAGTGGCGCACTGCCCCTGGATCTGCGCCAGGACAAGCTGGATACCATCTCCGCCACGCTGGGCATCGACGCGCTGTCCACCAGCATTACGGCGGCCATCATCGGCATCCTGATCGTCATGCTCATCATGCTGGTGCGCTACCGCATGTGCGGCCTGGTGGCTGACTGGGCACTGTGCGTGTATATCATCCTGCTGTTCCTCTTCATCGCTGTCGTTCCCGGCATTCAGCTCACGCTGCCCGGCATCGCGGGTATCATTCTGGGCATCGGCATGGCGGTGGACGCCAACGTGGTCATCTTCGAGCGCGTGATGGAGGAGGTCCGCCTGGGCCGCCCGATGATTCACGCAGTGCGCATCGGCTTCAAAAACGCCATGAGCGCCGTGCTCGACGCCAACGTGACCACCATCATCGCCGCCGTGGTGCTGCTGTTCTATGGCACCGGCTCGGTGCAGGGCTTTGCCACGACGCTGCTGCTGGGCGTAATCACCAGCATGATCACGGCCATTGTGGTCACGCGTTTCCTGCTCACGCGCTTTGTGCGCGTGTTCCATGAGCCCAGGCTGTTTGTAGCGGTTAAACCCGCCGCAGACGCCGCTGTTGAAGGGGAGGCGAAGTAATATGAAAATTCAGAAGCGCGCCCGTGTCTGCCTGTGCGTTTCCGCCGCCATTCTGGTGACCGCTTTGGTGATGTCGCTGCTGGGCTATGGCATCAACTATGGCATTGACTTCGCGGGCGGCCTCAATATTCAGTACGACATGGGCGCCGCCTTTAACCAGGCCGATGTGGAAACGGCTCTGCGCAATCAGGGCATCAGCCAGTTCACCATTTCTTCCTCCGGCGCCGAGGGACATGTGGTGCAGATCCGCGTGCCCACGCTCAGCGGCGATGAGGAAATCCAGAACCTGCAAAACGGCCTGGAGGCCGAGCTGTCTCAGATCTATCCCGGCATGGATACCGAAACCGCCACCGCCAGCTATGTCGGCCCTGTCGCGGGCGCCACGCTGGTGCGCAACGCCGTGATCAGCGTGCTGCTGGCCGCTGTGCTGATGCTGGCCTATATCGCCCTGCGGTTTGACTTTGCGTCGGGCCTTGCGGCGGTCATCGGCCTGCTGCACGACGTGCTCATCATGATCGCCTTCATGGTGATTCTGCGCAGCGTGATTCAGATGAATTCGTCCTTCATCGCGGCCATGCTGACCATCGTCGGCTATTCCATCAACAATACCATCGTCATCTTCGACCGCATTCGCGAGAACAACAAAAAGCCCGCGTATGCCGGCATGAAACGCGAAGAGATGGTCTCCATCTCCGTGCGGGAAAGCCTGGGCCGCACGATCAACACCACGCTGACCACGCTGGTGACGATCGTGACCCTTTACATCCTGGGTGTGGACACCATCCGCGAGTTCAGCCTGCCCATCATTATCGGCATTCTGGCGGGCGCCTACAGCGCCAACATGATCAACGGCTATGTATGGGCTGCTCTGGAGGAACTGCGGCTCGCCCACAAGAGCCAGAAAAAGCTCAAGGCCAAGAAGGCGTAAGCGTTTTCTCAAAACGCCTATGCCAATACCCCTCCGGACATCATTTGTCCGGAGGGGTAATTTGTCTGTATGCCATTTGACCCTGACAACTGGGCGTAGGATCAAAAGATGAAACCCCGGCCAAGAAAGTGCGCAGACGTTGCCAAGGCGCGTTGCACGTCGGGCCGGGAAAGAGGGCCTTCGCAGGAAGGAATAATGTAGCTGCTTCATTCCCTGCAATGGCGCTGCGGCTGAGGTCCCATGGGCTGCACAGCTTGACAGGAGTACAAACGTTACCTATAATAAAGCGAAATGATTAAATTACCCATAAAGAAAGGAAAGAATGACATGCGCAAGCTGGCGGCGTTCTGGCTGAAATTCCTCGTGTTTCTGTGCCTGCTGGCGATTGCGGTCAACGCAACGGGAACGCTGTTGAGCGGTGGAGATGATGTCACGCAGAGCGCATCCTCTCTTAAACACCTGCCAGCCGAAAGCGTGGATGTGCTCTGGCTGGGTACATCGCATATGAACTATAACATTATCCCGCAATATCTCTATGATCTGTGTGGTGTAACCAGCGCCATGGCCACGGGAAACTCGGTGGATCTTGACGCTTCATACTGGATGCTGCGTCAGGCGCTGCTTACGCAGAGCCCGCAGGTGATTGTGCTGGACGTGTATCCAGCGGCAGCGCCGTACTGCTATTTCTATGTGCAGAATGTGCTGGCACTGGAATACCGCGCCGCCATGAGTGAGGGCTCAAATCCTTATAACACGGCTACGGGCGTGGCACGGTGGCTGCCGGTGGGGAGCCCCTTTAAGCCCGGGGCCATAGCCGAGGCCTATACGCGTTCCGGAGCAGGCGGAGAAGCCTATTTTGAACTGACGCGCATGCATAGCCGCTATGGGGAGCTGGCACGTGACAATTTTGAGTATTTGCGGGGAGACACACGCTCCATCAGAAATTTCGGCTATCTTTACGGCGGCCAGAGCATGGAAGGACAGGAGTATGCCGTGCAGGCCTATACGCAGGAGGCGGCCCTGCAGGCGAACGAAATGGGCACCTATTGGGAATTTACGGACGAGCAGCTTCAGGCCGCGGAACTGCTGGATGCGTCTGTTACTGCCATCAGGCGTATTGTGGAGTATGCCAGGGACAAGGGAATTGAGATCGTGTTGTGCGCCGCGCCCTATATGACCAACCGGGCCGAGGAAAAGCTGTTTGGTCAGGTGGGTGAGCTGGCAGACGAGCTCGGCATCCCGTTTGTGGGACTGGAGGAGTCGGGCATCGAAGGGCTGCAGTACATGCGCGATCTGGGCCATCTGAACGACAGGGGCGCCCGCCTGTACACGGAGTTCTGGAGTGATTACCTTGCCGATCATTATGATTTGCCCGATCGGCGTCAAAGTGCGGACAGCCGCTACACTCCATGGCGTGAGGGGACAGGACGTTACGATGTTCAGCGCGCCGCCATGTCCCTGATTGGCATGGAGACGGGGCTGACAGAATATTTGGAGGCTTTGTCCGCACTGGACGGAGATTATCTGGTTCTGATTTCAGCCCAGGGCGATGTGTACGAAGGCTTCACCGAAAGCGACTGGCTGCTGATGACCGAGATGTTGGGCATGAACGGCGAGGCTGTGGAGGAGTGGTACTATACCGGCACAGGCACGCTTGATGGAGTGTGCTGTGGAGGAAGGATGCTTGCCAGCGCCTATGCACCGGAAGGCCGGACAAAAACGATTGCGTGGAATCTGCTGGGCCATGAGATAACGTTTGAGGATTCCAGATGGAGTGTGGATGGCAATTCGGCCGGAAGCACGAACACGGGCATGAACATCGCCGTTTATTCACTGCCGGATCATATGCTCATGGACTGCCGCACCTTTGATCTGACCCAGATGGCCTGGGATGAGTAAGAAAGGGGAAACGCTGCATGCTGTTTAACTCGGTGCCCTTTCTGATGTTTTTTCCGGCGGTGCTGCTGGTGCATTTTGTGCTGCCGCGCCGTGTCCGGTGGATATGGCTGCTGGTGGCCAGTTACTACTTTTACATGTGCTGGAATCCTGCCTATGCGCTCCTGATGCTCACCTCCACCGCCGTAACCTATCTCAGCGGTTTGCTCATTGGCCGTTGCCGTGTTGCGGAGGAAACACACGGAGCGGGAAGCGCACTGTGGCATCATCCCAGAATATGGGCGGCGCTGAGCCTGATCATCAACCTGGGTATTCTGTTTTGCTTCAAGTATTACCGCTTTGCAGCGGAAAACCTAACGGCGCTGCTGTCGAATATGGGGATCAGCTGGCAGCCGCCGGAGCTGGATGTGCTGCTGCCGGTGGGCATCAGCTTTTATACCTTTCAGGCCCTGAGCTACACGATGGATGTATACCGGGGGCAGGTGGAGGTGGAGCGGAACTTTTTCCGCTATGCGCTCTTTGTGAGTTTCTTTCCGCAGCTGGTGGCGGGGCCCATTGAGCGAAGCCGCGACCTGTTGGGGCAGCTCAGACAGCCCAGGCCTTTCGACCCAGACGCCTTTAAAAACGGCGCCTTGATGATGCTGTGGGGATACTTTCAAAAGATGGTTGTGGCCGACCGGGCCGCACTGCTGGTCAATCAGGTATACGGCAACAGTCAGGCCTATGCAGGCTACAGCATTGCGGTAGCCACCGTCGCTTTCGCCCTGCAAATCTATTGTGATTTCGGGGGCTATTCATCCATCGCCCTGGGGGCGGCGCAGATGCTCGGCATAAACCTGACGCAGAACTTTCGCCAGCCCTATCTGGCTACCAGCGTGAGCGACTTCTGGCGGCGCTGGCATATCAGCCTGTCCACCTGGTTCCGGGACTACCTGTATATTCCCCTGGGCGGTAGCCGGGTGGGACGTGTACGCCGGTATTTCAACGTGATGATTACCTTTTTGCTCAGCGGCCTATGGCATGGCGCCAACTGGACGTATGTCATCTGGGGCGGTCTTAACGGCCTGTTTCAGATTGCGGGAAACGTGAAAAATACGCTGCTGTCCCGCCTGCCCGCCACCCTGAAGGACGGCCGGCCCGTCGTGAACCGGGACTGCTTCAGCTACCGCCTGTTTCAGAGGCTGATGACCTTTGCGCTGATTTGCCTGACGTGGGTATTCTTCCGTGCCGAATCGCTGGAAGCGGCAATGATCGTGCTGCGGCAGATGTTTTCGGTTCACAATCCTTGGATTTTCTTTGATGAAACGCTGTATACGCTGGGCCTTTCCCGGCTGGAATTGGGCCTGCTGGTGGCCTCGGCCGCGGTGGTGCTGGCAGTGGATGTGGCCCATGAGCATGGCGTGACGCTCAGAAAGCGTCTGGAACGGCAGAACCTGGCCTTTCGGTGGTTGGCCTATCTCGCGGCGATCCTCTGTATCCTTATCTTTGGCGTGTATGGCCCAGGCTTTGATGCTAGCCAGTTCATTTATTTCCAGTTTTAACAAAAACAGTCCCGGAGGAAGCGCGTTTCCTCCGGGACTGCTTCTTTTTTCCTTACAGCGCCAGCCGGTAGATGGCTTCGCAATCCGCTGCCTTCAGGGGCACGAACTGGCCCAGCGTGCCGCCTGCCATGGCCACGGCGCGTTCGGCCATGCGGCCGAAGTCCGTATCGCCGATGCCGTTTTCCGTGAGCGTGGTCGTCAGACCCAGGCTGCGATAGAACGCTTCCAGCCGGCGGATGCCCTCGGCGGCGTCCGCCGCATCATCGCCGCTGATCGGCACATCGAACACCCGCACGGCGAACTGCGCCAGCTTGGCCTCGCCGCCGTGGGCCAGTGCGTACTTCATCCACGCCGGGAACACGATGGCCAGCCCCGCGCCGTGGGCGATATCGTAGAGCGCGCTGAGCTCGTGCTCCAGCTTGTGGCTAGCCCAGTCGCCTATGCGGCCGGTTTGCAGCAGCGTGTTGTGCGCAAGGCACCCAGCCCACATGATCTCGGCGCGCGCGTCGTAGTTTTCCGGCTCGTGCATGACGATGGGGGCGTTGCCCACCACGGTCTTGAGCGCACCCTCGGTCATGCGGTCGATCAGCTCCACATGCGTGACGCGGGTGAAATAACGCTCCATCATGTGCGCCATGATGTCCACCACGCCGCAGGCCGACTGGAAGGGCGGCAACGTATAGGTGAATTCGGGGTTGAGAATGGAGAACTTGGGGAAGTTCAGCGGCGTGTTGCGCCCGCGCTTGCACAGGTCCTCCTCGCGGGTGATGACGCAGGAATCGCTCATCTCGCTGCCTGCCGCGGGGATGGTCACCACCGTGCCCAGGGGCAGAACTTCCGTATTCCTGCCCTTGCCGTCAAACAGGTCCCATACGTCGCCGTCATAGCAGGCGCCGTTGGCGACGGCCTTAGCGGTATCGATGGCGCTGCCGCCACCGACCGCCAGCACCAGCTGAATGTCGTGCTCGTGGCACAGGCGGATACCTTCCCGCACCAGAGAAAGACGCGGATTGGGCTGAACGCCGCCCAGCTCCCATACCTGCGTGCCCGCCAGCTGCGCCATTACCTGGTCATATACGCCGGTGCGCTTGATGCTGCCGCCGCCGTAGACCAGCAACACCCGTTCGCCCCAATGAGCGGCCTCGCTTTTCAGGTTGCTCAGCGCGCTTTTGCCAAAGTAGATCTTGGTGGGATTTTGAAACACAAAGTCAATCATAATAGCCGGCTCCTTTACAAAATTGGTGAAACAACGGTGTGATACATTGTACCATGCCTGTGTGGGGTTTGCAAAGCCCTTATGGTTGACAGGCGGCCGCCGGCGGGCTATGATGAAATGGCGCGCGGCTCCGCGCCCCGCGCCCGCCTCCGGAGGCGGACGATACGCACATGGAGATAGCCGTCTATGCAGACCTTGCTTGCCAAAGCCCGCCCCTTTGTGGGCAGCCGCTCCTTCTACGCCGGCGCGCTGGGGGTGATGGCCCCTGTCGCGGTTCAGCAGCTGATCAACAACCTGTTCAACATGATCGATAACCTGATGGTGGGCAGCCTGGATGCCAGCGGCCTGGCCATGAGCGCCGTGACGGTGGCCAACCGCCCCTACACCATCTTTTTCGGCGTGTTCTTCGGCATGACGGGCGCGGCAGGACTGCTCATCAGCCAGTACTACGGCGCGCGCGATGTCAAGACCTGCCGCGCTCTATTTGCCTTGCAGCTGGTAATCGGGCTGGCTGCTTCGCTGTGCGTGGGGCTGTGGCTGGCGCTGTGGCCCGAAAGCGTGATGCGCATCTTTGTCAATGATCCGCGCACCATCTCGCTGGGCATGGAGTACCTCAGCATCATCTGGCTAAGCTATCTGCCCCTGGCGGTGAGCAATGTGTGCATCTTCTCCCTTCGTTCTATCGGTGAAAACCGCATGAGCATGCTGGTCAGCCTGGCCGCCATGGGGGTCAACGCGCTTTGCAACTACGCCCTTATCTTTGGTCGATTGGGCATGCCGGCTCTGGGCGTGCGCGGCGCGGCGCTGGGTACGCTCATCGCCCGGACCGTGGAGATGCTGTTCTATCTGCGCATGCTCCTTGGCGGGCGCTCCCTGTTCACGCTGGACCTCCGAGCCGCCTTCCGCCTGCCGCGCACGGTGGTGCGTGCATTTGCCGTTAAGGCCGTGCCGCTGATTCTCAACGAAATCCTGTGGAACGTGGGCATGAATGTCTACTTCTGGAGCTATGCGCGCCTGGACGAAACCGCCCTGCCTGCCGTGACCATCGGCGAACAGATCTCCACCATCGCGGCGGTGCTGGCCATGGGAACGTCCTCGGCGGTCTCGGTGCTTATCGGGGCCGAACTCGGCGCGGGACGGCTTTCGCAGGCAAAGGCCAACTGCAAAAAACTCCTCACGCTGGTGGTGGCCATCGGATTGATGTGCGTGGCGCTATGCCTGGGACTGGGCGCGATCCTGCCCAACGCCTTTGGGGTAGAGCCCCGGCTGCGCGATCTCGCTGCGCGCATAGCGACCGTGATGGGGGTGTTTTCACCGTTCAACTTCCTCTATGGCTTTTGCTTCTACTGCATGCGAGCAGGGGGTGACACGCGCAGCGCCATGCTGCTGGACAGCGGCTATATGTGGCTGGTGCCCGTGCCGGCAAGCCTGCTGATGGCGCTGCTGCTGCCGGGACGCATCGACATCGCCGCGGCGGTGCTGGTGGTGCAGGTGCTGATGAACCTGAAAGTCATCCCGGCCCTGTGGGTGCTCAAAAGGGGAAAGTGGGTGCGTAATATCACCGTGGAGGGCTCACAGGTGTAAAAAGGGAGCCTGGCTTGTGCATTTCCCTGCTTTGGTGGTATAATAAACTGTTGTGGTATGGCCTGCATGCCTGACCCGCACGGAAGGAGGGACCCGCCTATGCACAGCCAACGGATGGGTGCGCTTATATGCCTGCTGCTTTCGATGCTGATCGCGCTGTGCCCTGCGGCGCTCCCGCTCCATGCTGTCGCCGAAGAGGAAAACGTCATCTACTATATCGAACCGGAGCTTCCCAGCGATGTGGAGCCCTACGATCCGGAGCATCCGGAGGATCTTTACGAGGACCAGCTCTACGCCAAGTCGGCCATCCTCATCGAAGCATCCTCCGGCGAGGTGATTTTTGAAAAGAATGCGGACGCCACCATGTATCCCGCTTCTACCACCAAGATCATGACCGTGCTTTTGGGCATCATGATGGGTGATATGAACCAGACCGTCTACCTGTCGCAGACCGCCGCCGACATCGGCGACGACAGCTCGGACATGGGCCTGGACGTGGGGGAGAGCATCAATTTCAAGGACCTGCTCTACGGCACCATGGTGCGCTCCGCCAACGAGGGCGCCAACCTCATCGCCGAAACGCTCTACGGCAGCGTTCCGGCCTTTGCCGAGGTCATGAACGAGGCCGCCGCCATGTACGGCTGCACCGGCACGCATTTTGCCAACGCCAATGGCCTGCACGACCCCAACCACTATACCACCGCGCGCGATATGGCCAAGATCGCCCAGGCCGCCATGCAGAACGAGACCTTCCGCGACATCGCCAAAACCTATACCTATCACCTGCCGGCCAGCAATCTGCACAGCGCGCGCGTGCTCACCTCCAGCTCCCGTGCGTTTTTCAACCCCAGCCTGGAGGAAAACGACGCCTATTACCCCTATGCCATCGGCATCAAGACCGGCTTTACCAATGCGGCAGGCCACTGCTTTGTGGGCGCGGCCGAGCGGGACGGGGTGGAGCTGATCTCCGTGGTGTTCTACACCACGGCGGACGGCCGCTGGACCGATACGGTCAAGCTGATGGAATACGGCTTTTCCCAGTTCGTGAGCATGACGCCCGCGGAGCTGTATGCCGAAAACCCCATCATGGTGGAAACCTCCGGCTTCTCCCTGGACGATGAGGGCTATGGCCGGCTGGAGCTCAATGTGCAGGCCCGCAGCGGGTCGCGCGAGGTGAGCATCGTGGCCACCAAAGCCGAGATGGAAAGCATGGCCAGAAACCTCCGGCAGACCGTGCTGATCGAGTACACGCGCGATTTTGCCGCCCCCATTCAGGCGGGTGAGGTCATGGGCACCATGACCTATTACCCCACCGACGGCGGCAGCCCCGTTACCTATGACCTGGTGGCCTCACGCACCATCGCGCGCCGTGAAAACGCGCCTCTTTCGCTGGAGGAGATCGTGGAGCAGGTCTACGCCGATCCCAACCCCTTCCCGCCGCTGTCGGCGGAGCTGTTGGTCATGATCTTTTTGCCGGTAGGCGGCGTGTTTGTGGCCATTCGGATTTTGATGCGCGTGTTCCGCCGCACGGGCCGGCACCGCAAGGGCCGCGTGCCCAGGCCGCGCAACCGCTTCTATCGCTGACAAGCACGCATACGAAAGGAGGCGGGGCCGTGGTCGCGCAGGTGATTGTGGATGTGGTGCACACAAACGTGGCCCGCCCCTTTTCCTACCTGGTGCCGGAGGGCGCGGAGGTATCGGTGGGCGCGCGGGTGAGCGTACCGCTGGGCCGGCGGCGGGTGGACGGCATCGTTGTGGAGCTGCTGGAGAATCCGCCCGACGGCCTGCCGCCCGAAAAGCTGCGCCCCATCGGCGCCATGCTGGACGACTGTCCGGCGCTGCTGCCGCCCTTGCTGGACCTGGCGCGCGAGCTGTCCGCGCAGGCGCATTGCCCTCTGGCAGAGACGCTGCGCCTGATGCTGCCCGCAGCCATGCGCACCGGCCGCGTGAAGCGCAAAAAGGAGCTCTATGCCCGCCTTGCCGACGGCGTGGACGGCGAAACTGCCGCTCAAGCCCAGCGCCGGGCACCGAAGCGGGCCACGCTGCTTCGGCTGCTGGCTGGCGGCGAGCTGCGCGCCGTCAAGGAGCTTGAGCCGCTTGTCAACCAGCCGCGCGAGGCCCTGCATGCGCTGGAAAAGGCGGGACTGGTGGTTTTGGAGGAGCGCGAGGTGTTCCGTGCGCCCGAAGGCGAGGCGGATGCGGCGCATACGCAGCCCCCGGAATGGACGCCGGACCAGCGCGAGGCGCTGGATACCATGCTCCCGGCCCTCCGGCGGGGCGAGGGCGCGTTTCTTCTGCACGGCGTTACCGGCAGCGGCAAGACCGAGGTATACCTGGCCATGGTGGCCGAGACGCTCAAGGCGGGCAAGGGTGCGATCATCCTCGTGCCGGAAATCGCCCTTACGCCTCAGATGGTGCGCTGGTTCCGCGCGCGCTTCGGACCGGAGACGGCGGTTTTGCACAGCCGCCTCACCGACGGTCAGCGCTGCGACGAATGGCGGCGCATCCGCCTGGGCTATGCGCGGGTGGTGGTGGGGGCGCGCAGCGCGGTCTTTGCCCCCGTCGAAAACCTGGGTCTCATCGTGATTGACGAGGAGCACGAGCAGACCTACCTCAGCGACAGGCATCCCCGCTACGACGCGCGCCGCGTAGCCATGAGCCGCTGCACCCGCGAGGGGGCCACGCTGGTGCTCAGCAGCGCCACGCCCAGCATCCTGTCCTTCGCCATGGCCCGCCGGGGCGACTACACGCTGGTGGAGATGCCCCGCCGCGTGCGAGGGCTGCCTCTGCCGGATGTCACCGTGGTGGACATGCGGCGCGAACTGGAGGCTGGAAACCGCTCCATCTTCAGCCAGCTGCTGATCGAGCGGCTGGGCGAATGCCTGCGGGCGGGGCGGCAGGCCATGCTGTTTCTCAACCGGCGCGGGTACAACACCTTCGTCAGCTGTCGCAGCTGCGGATACGTGGTCAAGTGCGAGCGCTGCGACCTGAGCATGACGCTCCATCGCGAGCCGGGCGGCGAGGGACCCGGAGAGCTTCGGTGCCACATGTGCGGTGCGGAGCGCACCCCGCCGGAAACCTGCCCCGAATGCGGCAGCCGCTACATCCGCTACTTCGGCAGCGGTACCCAGCGCGTGGAGGAGGAGGTGCGCCGCCTGTTTCCCGGGGTGGGGACCGTGCGGATGGATATCGACACCACCCGCGGCCGCGACGCGCACGCAAAGCTGCTCGACCGATTCGGCCGGGGCGAGGCGCAGGTGCTCATCGGTACGCAGATGATCGCCAAGGGACTGGACTTTCCGCGCGTGACGCTGGTGGGCGTGGTTGCCGCTGACATGACGCTCAACCTGCCGGATTACCGCGCGCCGGAGCGCACGTTTCAGCTCATTACCCAGGTAGCGGGCCGGGCGGGCCGCGCCGGGCTTCCAGGCGAGGTGATCGTGCAGACCTATAAGCCGGAGGACCCCTGTATCCAGGCCGCCGCGGCGCAGGATTACCGAACGTTTTTCGAGCAGGAGTTCAGCCGCCGCCGCGCGGGATTGTATCCCCCCTTTACGCTGCTTGCGCGCCTGCTGGTGGAAAGCCCCGACGAGGAAGCGGCCCACCAGACTGCCGAGCGTCTCTACGACGTGGTGCGCACCTATCTGCTGTCGCACCCTGTCCAGAAAAAGCGCACGCTCATGCTGCGTGCCGATGAGGCCCCGGTCAAGCGCATCCGCGGCCAATACCGCTACCATGTGCTGATGAAGCTGTTCGATCACCCGGACGTGTCGCCCCTGCTGGCCCTTCTGGCCGAGCTGGCGGGCGTACAGGACGGCGCGTGCACCATTTACTGTGAAGTCAACCCCGCCACGATGATGTAGGGGAACAAGGAGTTTGGTCTGAAATGGCAACCAGAAAAATTGTGGAAATCGGAGACGAGAAGCTGCGCAAGCATGCCAAAAAGGTAGAGAAATTCGACCTGCGCCTGCGTATTCTGCTCAAGGATATGGCAGACACCATGTACAAGGCCGACGGCGTGGGCCTGGCTGCGCCGCAGGTGGGCATCCTCAAGCGTGCGGTCGTGGTGGACGTGGGGGAGGGCCTGATTGAGCTGGTCAATCCCGAAATCGTATCCGCCGAAGGCGAGCAGAGCGGCCCTGAAGGGTGCCTGAGCGTGCCCGGCCGCTCCGGCATCGTGGTGCGTCCGGAGCGCGTGACCGTCCGCGCCCAGAACGCGCATGGCGAGCCCATCGAGGTGACGGGCGAGGGTTTCCTCGCGCGCGCCTTCTGCCATGAGATCGACCATCTGGACGGCATCCTGTATGTAGACAAAATGGTGCGCGAAATCTTCCCCGACGAAGAGGAGGAGGACGGCGAAGCGGAGACGGATGGGGAGGAGGAAGGCCGGTGAAGGTCGTTTTTATGGGCACGCCGGACTTTTCCGTGCCTACGCTTCAGGCGCTGGTGGATGCGGGCTACGAGGTGGCCGGCGTCTTTACCCAGCCGGACCGGCCCAAGGGGCGCGGCGGCAAGGTGCAGATGAGCCCCGTCAAGGAGCTGGCCCTGCGCCTGGGCATCCCCGTGTTTCAGCCGCTGAAAATCCGCGCGGACGGGCTGGAGCCTTTGCGCGCCCTCGCGCCGGACGTGTGCGTGACCGCTGCCTTCGGGCAGATTCTCTCCCAGGAGGTGCTGGACGTGCCGCGGCTGGGCACGGTGAACGTGCACGCTTCCCTCCTGCCCCGGCACCGGGGCGCGGCACCCGTTCAGTGGGCCCTTTTGAGCGGCGACGCCGTGACCGGCGTGACCACCATGTTCACCGACCGGGGCATCGACACGGGCGATATGCTGTTGCGCGCCGAAACGCCCATTTTGCCTGACGATACCGCGGGAACCCTTACCGACCGGCTTGCGAAGATGGGGGCGGAGTTGCTCATCGAGACGCTGCGCCGGCTGGAAGCGGGCGATTGCCCCCGCGAAAAGCAGGACGAGGCCCTTGCCACCTATGATCCCAAGGTGGATAAGGAGATGGGCCGCCTGGATTTCACACAGACCACGCGGGAATGCGTGAACCGCGTGCGCGCCATGTCGCCGTGGCCGTGCGCCTTTGTGCCGCTGGCGGAGGGCGCGCTCAAGGTATGGAACGCCGCCGCGTTTGAGAGGGCTTCGGGCGTGCCGGGCACGGTGCTCCGGGCGAGCAAACGCGACGGACTGGTGGTGGCCACCGGTGATGGGGCGCTCTCGCTGCTGGAGGTGCAGGCGCCCAACGCCCGCCGCATGGACGCGAAGGCCTTTCTGCTGGGACATCCCATCCCCGAAGGAACGATGCTTGACGAGGTGCGTTTATGAGTGAAGAGCGCAGAGCGAAGGACCGCAGGCCAGGCGAACGCCGGACCGCGCCGCGCGCGTCCCGGCCCGGTTCCCGAGCTTCGTATGCCGCGCATGCGGCCGAAGGCGTGCGCCCGACCCGGCACGCCGGTGAGGAGAAACGCCCGGTGCGCAGGCCTGGCGAATATGGCGCTGCGGAGGGCTCCGGTGCGCAGGCGCGCACTCCCCGGCCCCATAGCGACCGTCCCGCGGACCGGCGTCACCCGATGGCGGCGCCAGGCGCAAACGGACGCCTGCACAGTACCGGGGCATCGGGCGCGTCCCATGCGCTGCATGCGCAGGCCCACTCCGGCCATGGCCTAGCGACCCGCAGCCCCCGGCCCCGCACGGCCCAAAGCGGTCTGAATGCCCGCCGCCTGGCGCTGGACGTGCTCACCGACGTGCGCGAGAAGGGCGCCTACGCCTCGCTGGCTTTGGGCGAGCGGCTGCGTGCGGCGCATCTGTCGCCGGAGGACCGCCGCCTGGCTACGGGCCTGGTCTATGGCACGCTGGAAAACCAGCTGCAAATCGATTATGCGTTGGATCGCCTGATGGACCATCCCACCCGCGAACCCGTTCAGCGAGACATTCTGCGCATGGGTGCGTATCAGATTCTGTTTCTGGACCGCGTGCCCGACAGCGCCGCGGTGGACGAGGCGGTGAAACTCACCCGCGCCATGGGCATGGAGGCGGCCTGCGGCTTTATCAATGCGGTGCTGCGCAATCTTTCGCGCGGCAAGGACGAAATCGCATGGCCCGACCGGGAGGCCGATCCCGTGGCCTACCTCAGCGTGATGGGCAGCATGCCCCGCTGGCTGGTGGAAAAGCTGGTGGCGGCTTACGGCCCGGAGGAGGCAGGGCGCGTGATCCTCTACCGCGAAGAGGAGCACCCCGTATGCGTGCGGCCCAACCTCACGCGTCTGTCCGATGCCGAATTTGAAGCCCTGCTGCAGGAGAAGGGCTGGCGCGCCGAGCGCGGCCTTGCGCCGCATGCGTGGCTGATCTATGGCGCGGGCGACCTGGCTGCCGACGCGGATTACCGTGCCGGACGCTTCTCCATTCAGGGACAGAGCAGCATGCTGGCGGCGGAGGCGCTGGAGGTGCGGCCCGGCATGAAGGTGCTGGACGCGTGCGCCGCGCCGGGCGGGAAATCCGCCTACCTGTGCGAGCAGATGCAGCTGACAGGGCGCGTTTATGCCTGGGAGCTGCATGAAAAGCGTGCGCAGCTGCTGGAAGGCGTACGCAGGCGGCTGGGGCTGGACAACCTGCGCATCTCCGTGCGTGATGCGCTGGACTTCCGGCCCGACCTGGAGGGCGCGCTGGACGGCGTTTTGCTGGATGCGCCCTGCGCGGGGCTGGGCGTTCTGAGCCAGAAGCCGGACATCAAGCTGCGCCTGAAGGAAGAGGACATCCCCGCCATCGTGGACACGCAGGGGCGGCTTATCGATACGGTCTGCCGCTATGTGCGTCCCGGCGGCGCGCTGGTGTACAGCACCTGCTCGCTTCTGCCGGAGGAAAACGCGGACCGCGTTCGGGCCTTTCTGCAAGCGCATCCGAACTTTACGCTGGAACCCCTGCCCACAAGCTTCCCGGAGGAGCTGCGCGCCCGGCAGACGCCCTGCGGCCTGCAGCTGCTGGGCTGCCGGGACGGCGTGGAGGGCTTCTTCATCGCCCGGATGCGGAGGGTGCGCTGATGGACGACAAGCGCGTACTGCTCGACCTGACGCCCGACGAGTTGGGGGATTTTCTCAAATCCCTGGGGCAGCCTGCCTTCCGCGCCGGTCAGGTGTTTACCTGGCTGCACCGGGGCGTGGCCTTTGCGGATATGGGCAACCTGCCCGCCACCCTGCGGGCACAGCTTAACGAAACCTGCGTGGATTTGCCCATGGCCATTCAGGAGGTGCATCCCTCCAGGCGGGACGATACGGTCAAATTTCTCTTTGCCTGCCGGGACGGCAATGTCATCGAAGGCGTGCTCATGCGCTACCGCTACGGCTATTCGCTGTGCATCTCCACCCAGGTGGGATGCAAGATGGGCTGCGCCTTCTGCGCAAGCACGCTGGAGGGCTGCGTCAGGAGCCTGTCAGCGGGTGAGATGCTCTCCGAGGTGCTTCTGGCCAACCGCTTTCTGGGCGAAAGGGGCAAGGTGGGGCACGTGGTGCTCATGGGCAGCGGCGAGCCCCTTGATAATTACGATCAGGTGGTGCGATTCCTGCGCCTGCTCAATGCGCCCCAGGGGCTGAACATCAGCCTCAGGAACGTGTCCCTCTCCACCTGCGGGCTGGTGGAGGGCATCCGTCGTCTGGAGGGGGAGCATCTGCCCGTTACACTGAGCATCTCCCTGCACGCCCCGAACGACGAGATCCGCCGGCAGATCATGCCCGTGGCCCGCACCTATCCTATCGCCCAGCTGATGGAGGCCGTGCGTGCCTATGTGGCCGGCACGGGGAGGCGCGTGGTGTTCGAGTATGCGCTCATTGACGGCCTCAACAGCCGCCCTGCCCATGCGCGCGAGCTGGCCCGGCTGCTGCGCGGCCTGCAATGCCATGTCAACTTGATCCCTCTCAACCATGTGGACGAGCGCAGGCTGCGTCCTGCCACGCCCGACGCGGTGCGCGCCTTCCAGCAGACGCTGGAGGCCGAGCATATCTCCGCCACCGTGCGCCGCGAAATGGGCGCGGATATCGGCGGCGCGTGCGGCCAGCTGCGCCGCAGCCGCCTGCGGGCACAAGCCTGAATTTTTTCATTTCCCCAGCGGGAAGGAGCGAATAGCGATGCGCGTATGTCAGCGTACCCATCAGGGCCGGGTGCGGTCCAGCAATCAGGACTGCCTCCTTGTGGATGGCCGCGTCTACGGGGTGGCCGACGGCATGGGCGGCCATCAGGGTGGCGAAACCGCCAGCCGCGTGGCCGTGCAGGTGCTCAAGAACGCGCTGCGCGGCAAGCTGCCTGACCGACGCGCCCTGGAAGTCGGCATGGAGGCGGCCAACCGCCGCGTGTATGACATGGCGCGGCACGACAGCAGCCTGAGCGGCATGGGCACCACCGTTACGCTGCTGTGGGAGGACGGAAAACGCGTGCTGGTGGGCCATGTGGGCGACAGCCGCGCCTATCGCCTGCGCGGGGGCGAGCTTAAGCAGATCACGCAGGACCACAGCATCGTGGCCGAGCTTCTGCGCAACAATGTGATCACCGCCGAAATGGCGCGCAACCACCCCTACCGCAACGTCATCACCCGCGCCGTGGGCGTGGACCCTGTTGTGACCCCTGACGTGATCGACGAGGACAAGCAGCCCGACGACGTATGGCTGGTGTGCTCCGACGGGCTGTACAACATGGTGTCCGACGATGTGATCCGCGATACCCTCGCCGGCAGCGAAACCGACGAACAGGCCGCTGACAGCCTGCTTTCGCTGGCGCTTGAAAACGGGGGCTCCGATAACATCACCTTTGTCATCTGCCGCGTCACGGAGGTGGACGGGCAATGATGAAGGGAATGGTCTTTGCCGAAAGGTACAAGCTGGAGGATTTCATCGGTCAGGGCGGTATGTCCCTGGTGTACCGCGCGGTGGATATCCGTACGGGCCACAGCGTGGCGGTCAAAATTCTCAAAAGCGAATACAACAGCGACAAGGAGTTTCTCGAACGCTTTCAGCGCGAGGCCCAGGCCGCCAGCCTCATGTCGCACCACAATCTGGTCAACCTCCTGGATGTGGGCGTGGAGGGGGAATACCGCTACCTGGTGCTGGAATACGTCAACGGCAACACCTTAAAGGATATCATCCGCCAGAAGGGCCGTCTGAACTATCAGACCGCAATCCAGATCACCATCCGCATTCTCAGCGCCCTTCAGCATGCGCATGACAACGGTATCATTCACCGAGATATCAAGCCCCAGAATGTGCTCATCCACGCTGACGGCCATGTGAAGGTATCGGATTTCGGCATTGCGCGCATGACCAATGCCTTCACCATCAGCAAGGGCGATACGGTGGTGGGCTCTGTGCATTATTCCTCGCCCGAACAGGCCACCGGCAGCGTGGTGGAAGCCACCAGCGATATCTATTCCACCGGCGTGGTCTTGTACGAAATGCTCACCGGCCGCGTGCCCTTCGTGGGGGACACACCGGTGGCCGTGGCCATGCAGCATGTACAGGACCCGCCCCCGCCCATCACCGATTTTGCGCCTGAAACGCCGCCTGCCGTGGTGGCGGTGGTGATGAAGGCGCTGGAAAAGAATCCGAAAAACCGTTTTCAGAGCGCCCGTGAAATGGCGGACGCCCTCATGAAGGCCAAGGACGGCAAGCTTGATCCCGCCTCGGTTGTGCTGGAGTCCTCCGGCCCCCGTCCGGCAGTCAAGCCCGCGCAGCAATCCGCACGCATGCGCGAGCTTAGCCCTCACGGCGCGCAGGGCACGGCTCGGCGTGCGCCCGTGCGCAGGCGGCGCAGCCGCCGGCGCATTGCAGAGCTGGTGCTGTCCGGCCTGGCGGCGGCAGGCGTGCTGGCGGCGCTGGCCTTCGGCGTGGTGCAGGTGTATACCCGCGTCAGCCGCAGCGCCATCGCGCCCGATGTGGTGGGCCTGAGCGTGGGCGATGCGCAGACCCTGGCCCGCCGCGAGGGCCTAAACTGGCAGCAGACCGATATCAACCACGATACCATCCCCGCGGGGACTGTCATCTCACAGATTCCCGAACCCGACACCCCCATGGAAAAGGGCGACAGCCTGCTTGTTGCGGTCAGCCTGGGCCCTGTGAGCACCGCCATGCCGGACCTGAACGGCATGAATTACGAGGACGCTACTGCCAGGCTGAAGGACCGCGGGTTTGGAAACATCGTGCTGATCAAAACGGTCTCCTCCTCTCCGGTGGGCACCGTGCTGGGACAAAGCCCCAAGGCGGGCGAAAGTTTCATTTCCGGTCAGAGCGTGGAGCTGACCATCTCCGGCGGCAGCACCATGGTGCCGGACCTCGCAGGCAGGTCACACGAGGAAGCAGCTGCGCTGCTCAAGGAAAGCAGCCTCACGGAGGGTACCCCCGTGTACGTGGAGGTGACGGATGCTTCCCAGGTGGGACAGGTGCTGGCACAGATGCCGGCAGTGGGCACCATGGCCGTTCTGGACGCGTCCGTGACCTTGACCGTGGGCATCGAAAGCGAGCCCTATCAGGGGGAGGTCAGCCTAGATCTGCCGCAGGCGGATCATGACCGCGTCCTGCGCGTGACCCTGGAACTGGACGGTGAGGAACGCGTGGAATATGAGGGCACCGTTGATGCAGCCGGCGGCAACGTGCTGATTCCGCTCAGCGCCACCGTGGAGGGTGAGGTGCCCTGCCGTATATACCTGGACGACGAATTGTATCTGGAACAGACGGTGACCCTGAGATGAGGGGGAGGGAAGATGACTTGCAAAGCGCCGAGGGCGTGATCGTCAAGGGTGTGGGCGGCCTGTATTACGCCCGTGGAGAGGACGGGGGCACGCATGTGCTCCGCGCCCGCGGCATCTTCCGCCGCCGGCATATAACCCCCATGGTGGGGGACCGCGTGCGCTTTACGCCCGGTCAGGGCGAGGAGCACGGCTGGGTGGAGGAGATTCTGCCCCGGGAAAGCCAGCTGGTGCGCCCGCCGGTGGCGAATGTGCGCTATCTGGTGATCGTGCTGGCCCCGGCCCCGGCGCCGGACTACCTGCTGATCGACACGCTGATCGCCATGGCGCTGCGGCAGGGCATCCGGCCCGCGCTGGTAGTGAACAAATGTGATCTGGATGGCGGAACCTATGAAGCCGTGCGGAGTGATTACGCCGGACTGGGCGCGCCTCTGCTGGCTGTGAGCGCGCTGTCCGGCCAGGGGATGGACGGCCTGCGGTCCCTGCTTGCATCGGGCGTTTGCTGCCTGGCGGGGCAGAGCGGCGTGGGCAAGAGCACGTTGCTCTGCGCTGCCACGGGTCTCAGGCTGCAGACCGGCGAAATCAGCCAGAAGATCCACCGGGGCAGGCACACCACCCGCCATGCGGAGCTGCTATTCAGCGGGGAGTACCGGGTGCTGGACACGCCGGGATTCAGCCTGCTGGAATTGTGGGAGGGGCTGGAGCCCATCCGGCTGAAGGAGTATTATCCCGAATTTGCTCCCTATGAAGGGCAATGCCGCTTCTCGCCCTGCTATCACCTCAGCGAGCCCGGCTGCGCGGTGCTTAAGGCTGCGCGCACGGGAGAGATCAGCCAGGCGCGGCTGGAGCGCTATCATCTGCTGTTGAAAAAGGCACAGGAAGCATGGAGGAATCGCTATGATTAAATTATCCCCCTCGATTCTGGCGGCGGACCCCCTCCGGTTGGGGCAGGCCGCACGCATGGCCCAGGACGCGGGCTGTGACGAATTGCACTTTGATGTAATGGACGGGCATTTTGTGCCCAACCTCACCTTTGGGCCCCACATTCTCAAGGCCATGAAGCAGGAGCTTCCCCAGATCGTCTACGACGTGCATCTCATGCTGGACAATCCGGCGGAGTTTGTGGACCCCTTCATAGACGCAGGAGCGGATATCCTGACCGTGCATGCCGAAGCCGATGGCTTTGATCGCGCCCTGAACCGCATCCGTGAACGCGGGGTGCAGACGGGCGCCTCGGTGCGCCCGGCCACGCCCGTTGAATGCCTGCGGGATGCGCTTTCCCGGCTGGACCGCGTGCTGCTGATGACGGTGGAACCCGGATTTGGCGGGCAAAAGCTCATACCGGAGGTGCTGGACAAGGCGGCGCAGTTGCGCGCCCTGGGATTTGCGGGCGAGATTGAGGCCGACGGCGGCATCACGGAAAGCAACGCGGCCCTGCTTAAGGAAGCGGGGATCGGTGTGCTGGTGATGGGCACGGGATTTTTCCGCGCAAAGGACCCGGCCGAAGTGGTGCGCCGGGTGCATGCGCTCTAAGCCCGTCCGGGCATGCTAACCGTGGGAGCAATCCGCTCCCGGTAAGGAGGCATGCCCATGAAACGGACCAGACCTGCTACGCGGCTTTTTACGCCGCCCCCCAAGCGCAGGCGCATGGCGCGCGCACCTGTGCGGCACTGAGCGCGCTCTGAGAATTCACGCATAAGAAAGGAACCGCATGCATTTTGACGATTTGAACCTGATTCCTCCCCTGCTGTCCGCTGTGCGCGACATGGGCTACGACCAGCCCACGCCCATCCAGCGCGAGACCATTCCGCCCGTCCTGGCGGGGCGCGACGTGCTGGGCTGCGCCCAGACGGGCACCGGCAAGACCGCCGCGTTCGCCCTGCCCATCTTGCAGCGCCTGAGCCAGGAGCGCAAGCAGCACGCGGGCCGGCGTACCATCCGCGCCCTGATTCTTACCCCTACGCGCGAACTGGCGCTGCAGATCTTTGAAAACTTTGAAAGCTACGGGAAGAACCTGCCGCTTACCTCCTGCGTCATTTTCGGCGGCGTGGGGCAGCAGCCGCAGGTGGAAGCCCTCTCTCGTGGGGTGGACATTCTGGTGGCCACTCCCGGCCGGCTCAACGACCTGATCGGTCAGGGCCATATTACCCTGGAGCATATTGAAATCTTCGTCCTGGACGAGGCCGACCGCATGCTGGACATGGGCTTCATTCACGACGTGCGCAAGGTTATCGCCCTGCTGCCCCGCAAGCGGCAGACGCTGCTGTTTTCCGCTACGATGCCCGCCGAGGTGGAGAAGCTGGCCCTGAGCATCCTTACGGATCCCGCCAGCGTAAAGGTGGACCCTGTGTCCAGCACGGTGGACCGCATCGAGCAGCGCCTTTATCTGGTGGACAAAGCCAATAAAAAGCTGCTGCTGGCCAAATTGCTCAAGGAGCCGGAGGTGGAGAGCGCGCTGGTGTTCACCCGTACCAAGCACGGGGCTGACCGCGTGGTGCGCGAGCTTGCGCGAGCGGGCATCCCTGCCCGGGCCATCCATGGCGACAAGAGCCAAAATGCCCGCCAGCAGGCCCTGTCGGACTTCAAGAGCGGCAAATCCCGCGTGCTGGTGGCTACGGATATCGCCGCTCGCGGCATCGACATCGCAGGCCTGTCGCATGTGTTCAACTACGACCTGCCCAATGAGCCGGAGGCTTATGTACACCGCATCGGACGCACGGGCCGTGCGGGCCTGGATGGAAAGGCCATCAGCTTTTGCTGCATTGATGAGATGAAGGAACTCCAGCAGATCGAAAAGCTGCTGGGGCGCAAGCTGGAGCGAGCAGAAAGCGAGTGGCCCATGCAGGTATTCACCGAAACGGTCAAACAGCCGCGTCCGCCCCGACCTTCCCGTCAGGAGCGGCAGAATCTGGCTCCGACGCCGCCCGCAAAGCCGCCGGCGCAGGAGGCCGCGCGGCAGGCGGCACGCACGGTGGCCCCGCGCGGCGAAACGGCACCATCCCGCCCAACGCGGGAAAAGGCACGCCTCGCAGCGCACGCCGGGAACGAGCCTTCCCGCACCACGCACAGTAAGGTGCCGGACGCGCCACGCCAAAAGACACGCGGGGATGCGCATGGCGCCAATGAACCGGTCCGCATGAGCGCTACGCCGCTGGAGCGGCCCACGCACGCCCTGCCATCCCGCGCGGACGTTCCTCAGCCGCCGCAGGAGTCCGCCGCGCCGCGCGTCACATTCCATCAGGACCACCTTGCCTACGAGGAACTCATCCGCCGCCAGCGGCCCCAGCGCCGCCGCATCCTCTCCACCGGCAACGACCGCCGGTGATTTCCCTCCCGCTACGCAAAAGGAGACGCATATCATGCCAAAGCAGATGACCGCCGAACAAAAGTTGACCTACATGACCGAAACGCCTCTCCCCCGGCTGGTGCTCTCGCTTTCCGTTCCTACGATTGTCAGCATGCTCATTACGTCGTTTTATAACATGGCCGACACCTACTTTGTGGGCCTGATCGGCTCGGCCAGCGCGTCGGGCGCCGTGGGCGTGGCCTTCCCGCTGATGGCCATCATGCAGGCGGTGGGCTTCATGTTTGGGCATGGCTCGGGCAACCATATGGCGCGTGTGCTGGGTGCGGGAGACGCGGCAGACGCGCGCAAGATGGCCGCGACAGGATTCTTCAGCGCGTTCTTTGTGGGTCTGGCCATTATGACCATTGGCCTTCTGGCGGCAGAGCCCTTGGCCTATGCCCTGGGATCTACCCCTACCATCGCGCCCTATGCCATGGAGTATCTGGGCTATCTCATGCCCGGCGCGCCGTTTCTGATCGCCAGCCTGGTGCTCAACAATCAGCTGCGCTTCCAGGGCAGCGCCTTTTATGCGATGATCGGCATCACCTCCGGGGCGGTGCTTAATATCATCCTGGACCCGCTGTTCATCTTTACCTTCGGCATGGGGGTGGCAGGAGCCGCGCTGGCCACCAGCCTCAGCCAGGTGGTCAGCTTCTTTCTGCTGCTGAACGGCACTCGCCTGGGCGGCAACATTCGCATCCACTGGCGGGATTACACGCCTACGCTGGCCAATTTCCGCGAAATTCTGCGCGGCGGTGTGCCCTCCCTGGCGCGTCAGAGCCTCAACAGCCTGGCCACCGTGTGCCTCAACCTGGCCTCCGGTGGCTATGGAGACGCGGCCATTGCGGCTATGAGCATCGTTACCCGCGTGATGATGATGACGGTGAGCGCCATCATTGGCTTTGGACAGGGCTTCCAGCCCATCTGCGGATTCAATTATGGGGCAGGCCTGTATGAGCGGGTCCGTCGGGCGTTCTGGTTCTGCGTCAGGCTCTGCTTCTGCGTGCTGGTGCTGGTAAGCGCCGCGGCCATCGCACTGGCGCCGCAGATCATCAGCCTGTTTCTGGCAGCCGACCCGCAGGTACAGGAAATCGGTACGCTGGCGCTGCGTCTGCAATGCGCCCTCATCCCCCTGTTTGCCTTTACCTGCCTGTCCAACATGATGCTGCAGACAATGGGCATCGCGGGGCGCGCCACGGTGCTGGCCATGGCCAGACAAGGCCTGTTCTTTATTCCGGCGGTATGGGTGCTGGAGCATGCCTTTGGCCTCCTGGGCGTGCAGCTGGCACAGCCAGTGGCCGATGTGCTTTCCTTCCTGCTGGCCATTCCGCTGACGCTGCCGGTTTTGCGCAGGCTGCGCGAGAGCGAGGCTGCAAAAAAAGTTTCAAAGACGTGAACGCTTTACCATCTTTCTCCGTCTTATCTGCGGAGGCATTGTCAGCGATGCCGCGCGCATGCGGGGAGGGAGGAGAAATGCCCGTCAAACTGGGAATCGTTTCATATATTACGCAAGTATTACGTTGACAGTTGCTTTCCAAAGATGGTATAATCAGAGACGATTGCGGCACCCTGTGTGCTGCGTGTATGACAGAAATACGCGAGGAGGTCCGACTGTGAAAAGAATCCTTTCCATGCTGCTCATCGCTGTGCTGGCGCTGACCGCCGTACCCGCGCTGGCCGCGAACGACGCCGGCACCAACTATACCCTTTCGACCGAGGGTGTGGTGGTGCTGCAGGATATCGCCGACCGTAACATCACCCCCGCTGCGGGTGCTCTGGATGTGAACCCCGTCATCGAAGGCCAGAGCCCCACCACCGGTATGCCGGTGAGCGGCGATTCGCTCTATATGCCCATGCTGGTGCAGATCAGCAACCCCGAAGGCTCCGAAAAGGTGGACGGCAAAAACGTGACCGCCGCCGGTATCGGACAGCGTGCGCCTTGGGGCGGCCAGTACGCGGATATCGTGTACGAAGGAATCCTTTACCGTTCCGGCCAGACCCGTATCACCTTTCTGTTCAACGACAGCTTTGCCGAGGGTCAGCCCCTGAGCGTGGGCCCCGTGCGTTCCGCCCGTATCGGCCACGTGCTGCTGCGCGAGGAGTGGCAGGGCGGCATCGTGTATGCCGGCGGCCCCCGTGCTGAGGAAAACGACATCGCGGCCATGTTTGCCGAACTGGGCGCGAGTGAAAAGGGCGTCACGTTCAACCTGCTGGATGGCAAGTATCAGGAGTATAAGAACCGCGTGAGCGGCGTGAAGGCGCCTGACAACTATAATGTCAACCTGGTCGGCATTCGTTCTCTGGTGCCCTCCACCACGGTGGCCCAGGAGCATCCCTTCCTGTTCGCCGATGCCAGCCCCTATGTGGACGGCTACGAGGTGGCCTACAATATCAACCTTGACTGGGGCCACAAGGTTTACATTTCTCATTTCTACTATGATGAAGCCAACAACCTCTATCTGCGCTATTCCGGAAACGCGCCGTATATGACCTTTGCCGAGGCGGAGGACCGCAGCGAGGAAAACGAGGAGCAGATGTCCTTCAGCAACGTCATTATCCAGCGCGTGGGCTATGAGTACACCAACAATTCCAAGATCATGCCCGTGATGCAGAGTGTTGGCAAGGGCAATGCGGATATCTTTATCGGCGGCCGCTACATCCCCGGCTACTGGGTGCGCGAGTCCATCGAAAGCCCCACGGTTTTCCTGGATGACAAGGGCAATGAGATCCAGCTCACCCCCGGCAAGACTTTCATCGCTCATTTCCCGCCGGAGAGCCTGCTGACCTATTCCGCCAGCGCTGCGCAGTAATCGGGCTCTCGGACAGGCAGTGTTTCGGGCCGGACGGCTATATGCCGTCCGGCTCTTTTTCGGCTTTTGCCGGCATTGCGCAACAACGCGCGATGGGGTACAATAAGGATAGAATTGATGCGAAACGCAACAACGTTCCATGCAAGGAGGTATCCATGACTTTGCCCGTTACGCCTGAAATCTCACAGGCCCTGCGCGATATTGCAAAGGATTACGTCATCATGAAATGCCGCTACCAGTCCGCGCTGCGGGAGGTGCGTACCAAGCTGGAAATTTTGGACGACGAGTTCCAAATGCGCCACAGCCGCAACCCGATCCATCATATGGAAAGCCGGATCAAAAGCCCGCAGAGCATTGCCCAGAAGCTCAAACGCAAGGGGCTGCCCATCACCCCTCAGGCGGCAATGGACAATCTGAACGACATTGCGGGCATCCGCGTGGTTTGCGCCTACCTCAACGATACCTACGCCATCGGCGAGCTGCTCACCGGACAGGACGATATCCGGTTGGTACAGACGCGCGACTACATCGCCTCGCCCAAGCCAAACGGCTACCGCAGCCTGCACCTGATTGTGCAGGTGCCGGTGTTTTTGAGCGAAGGCAAGCTCATTTTGCCCGTGGAGGTACAGATCCGCACCATCGCCATGGACTTCTGGGCCAGCCTGGAACACCAGCTGCGCTACAAGGAAACCGCGCACGTTCCCGAAGAGCTTAACCGCCAGCTTTTGGACGCAGCCAACCGTATCGCCGCGCTGGACGGAGACATGCAGCATATTCATGACCAGATGGCCGCGCTGGCCAATCGCATCGGCGATCTGAAATAGTACGTCTGAAATAGTACGTATGATAGAAACCGCCTTCCCTGCGCATACTGGCATGGGGAGGCGGTTTTGTTGATCGGTTTTCTTTTCAGCGTGATTGCAGGAGCGGCCATGAGCGTACAAGGCGTCATGAACACCCGCCTGCAGGAGCATGTGGGGCTGTGGGAGGCCAACGCATATGTACAGGGCACGGCCTTTGCACTTTCGCTGGTCGTGATGTGGCTGTTTGGCACAGGCAACCTGGGCGCCCTGGCGAGCGCTCCTCGCGGCTACCTGCTGGGCGGTGCGCTGGGCCTGGTGATTACCGTAACGGTGATGCTGGCCATCAAGGGACTGAACGTAACGGTGGCGGTGTCGGTCATCCTGATCGCACAGCTGCTGGTGGCGGCGGTCATCGACGCCCTTGGCTGGATGGGACAGGAAAAGGTGCCCATGGGACTTTGGCAGTACGTAGGGCTGGCGCTGATGCTGGGCGGCGTGGCGCTGTTCAAGTTTCGCTGACCAGCGCTTCTTCGCCGTCGAGCAGGACGGTGGTCATGTCGCTGAGCTGGTTGATCGCTTCGCTCAGCGAGGTGAGGGTATCGCTTACCTGCTGACCGCTGGCCAGCTTGGCATCGTAGGCCTCAATGATGGTATAGATGTTGTCAAACACGCTCTGGTCATACAGACGGCCGATTTCTCCATACATGCCCACGTTCAGGTCGTTGAGCACCTCCATGCCGTGGACATACTGACGGATGCGGCCCAGCATGGCTGAAGTGGAACTGGCGCCCAGGCGGCTGAGGGAATTGACGCTGCTGACGGCGTGCTGTACTTCGCTGCGAAGGCGGGTGTTGCGTTGCGCCTCGTAATTGCTTTCATTGATGCCGCCTACGCCCGCGACCTTGAAAATGAGGAACGCGGCCAGCAACACCAGCAGAATGATGAGAATGGGCCGGTAGCGATGAGAGCGCATCACACTGTGATAGCCACGGGAGCGCATATATCTCGTCATACCGTCGGCCTCCTTTCAAAACAATGTGGGAATTGTAGCCATTATACCACAGTTTGTCCAAGTGGTAAAGAGCATGCAAATCGGAGCGCTTTTTGGTCCGGCTGTGGTGGAAGATACCATTCTTTCGGTCGAAATGAGGCACTTTTTGGCATAAGGGGGAAAAAGAAGTGGCGGGGGTGCTGCTGGGACTGTGGGGCGGCGCAGTTTGGTGGGGCGCAGGCCGGTCCTCCCGCGAGCATGCTGTACGCGAAGCCATGGCCATAGGGCTGGCCTCATCCATGTCCATGCAAATCATGCTTTTGTGGCTGGATGGACAGCTTACGCTGCAAACCGGACTTCCGCTTCATCTGTGCGGGCTGTTTGGGGTGCTGTCCATCCCGATGCTCCTGTGGCGCGCGCCGCAGCCTCTCTACGAACTGTCCGCGTTTCTGGCAGGCCCGGCGGCGGCTGTTACCCTGCTGTTTCCGGCGGTGATCGAATCCTCGCGTCCCGTGCTGATGCGGCTGGCTTTTTTACAGCTGCATGTGCTGGTGGCGCTCACGCCCGTGATGCTGTGGCGCGCAGGAAAGCCGCTTCCCACGGACCCGCGGCGTGCGCTGGTCCTGGCAAGCGGCTATCTGCTGGCAGTGGCGGCGCTTAACCGCGCACTGCATACGAATTATCTTTTTTTGAGCGCAGCGCCCGCAGGTACGCCGTTACAATGGCTCTATGCCCGGGGCGGCGGGTACTATGTGTGCGCATTGTCCATGCTGTGCATGACGTTGTTTCGACTGCTGGCAGATGCATACCGGCGCGCGGCTATTTCAGGAAATAGGTGAGCATATAGCCTGTCGTGCCGCCATAGGAAACCTTGGTCCATTCCGAGCCGGGAATGAGCACCTGCACCGACGCGCCGCTGGGCATGCGCGAAAGCACGTTGTTGATGGACATGTTGGCTGAAGAGCGCAGGTTTACATAGCTCCCGCTGGGATGGCTGACCGTGCGCCAGGGCGTGGAGGGCAGATTGTGCAGCTGAATGTAGGCGGTCATCACATAGCCCGTCATGCCGTTGGTCTGGTTGGTGACCTGACACCATTCGCTGCCTTGCGCGTTGACCCAGAGACGGGTGCCGTTGTAGAGCTTTGCGAGCACCTTGGAACCGGTGGAGGCATACTGACGCAAATTGAGCGCCTGGGTGCTCTTGGGATTGGCTACGACGGCATAGGCTGTGTTGGCCGTGCCGCTTCCGCCCTGCGCGGCCTGATCGCGCGCCGCGCACAGGCCCTCCTGCAAAAAGTCGCTGCTCATGAAGCCCCAGTATCCGCCGATGCTGACGCACCACCAGCCGTTGCCCTTGGCGATGACGCTCACATAGCTGTCGCCGGGAAACTGGCGGGTGACGGGATAATTCATGCCGGGGCCGGAGCGCATGTTCATGGCGGTGTTGTTGGGCGTTTTGATGGTGGCCACGGTGCTGCTGCCGGGGTTTTTACGGCCCCAGTCGGCAACATATTCCCCGCGCACATAGCCTGTCTGGCCGTTGATCTGGACGCAGTACCAGCCGTTGGAGGCGCTGAGCACGTGCAGCGGCACGCCATTGTAGAAAATGCCCAGCACCTGCGCATTGTAGTTTGGTTGCGCGCGGAAGTTGAGGAACGCGCCGCCGTTGTTGTTGGTTACCAGCGCCGTCCAGACAAAGTCGTTCTCATCGATCACCTGATTGATGTAGTTTTTGCTCATGTATCCGGTTTTGCCGTCGGGCGTGCGCACGTAATAGAAATTGTTCTGGCTGCCGTTGATCTCCACCCATGTGCCGCGCGTATAGCTGCCCAGCCACTGGCTGGAGGAGCTTCCCTGCGCGCGCAGGTTCAGGGTGTCGGTGCCGTAGATTACGCCAAAGGTACCGGAGGATGCCATGGCGCTGCCGGCCATGAGCAGGAGCAGAAGCAATGCGGCCAGGGCACAGAGGCATAGCTTGTGGTTTTTCATGGGTCAAACCCTCCTTGGGTACGGAATTCCTTGCCTACCATGTAAACGGGAGGAGAAAAGCAAATCTTCCCGCATGGAGAGACATTATTTTCGGTATTTCGGCAGGGCAAGGGCGCGCGACACCGCCGCCGCAATGGCCTCGTCCTTCACGGGCGGAAAGGAGCCCCCACCGAAGCGGACGTGCAGGAAAAATTCATGCGTGCCATGATTGCCGGTGACAGGACTGTGGGTCACATCCACGGCATGGGTGTCCGGCTGCGCATCCAGCGCAGTACACAGGGCGCGCAGAAGAGGCGCATAGCGGTCCGGTGAAAGCTCGCCCGTGCGGCGCGCGGCAGGATCGTCGGTCTCAAAGAGCGGCTTGACCAGACACATCAATTCACCCTGCTCATGCATCACGGCACGGAACTGCGGCACCGCCTTCACCAGGGACAGATAGCTCAAATCCACGCTGCCCAGCGTGGGAACAGGATTGAGCGAAAGCAGCTTTTCATCGCCCAGATTGGTGCGCTCCAGATTGATCACCCGCGCGTCCTGGGATAGAGACCCGGCCAGCTGACCAAAGCCTGCCTCCACCGCGTAAACCAGCGCCGCGCCGTGCTTGACCAGGCAATCGGTGAATCCGCCGGTGCAGGCTCCTGCGTCGATGCATACGCGGCCCTCCACCGCGATGCCGAAATCGCGGATGGCGCCTTCCAGCTTATATCCGCCCTTGCCCACGTAGCGGTCGTACAGGCCGCGCACCGTCATGGGTTTGTCGAGGGGCACCAGCTGTCCGCCGTTGGATACGGGCTGCGCGCCGCAGTAGACCGCTCCGCTCATCAGATAGGGCAGGGCGGCTTCCCGGCTGTCAAAAAAACCCTCCTCCAGAAGGCGGTCCATGGCGGAGCTTTTTTTCATACGCCCTCCGCCTGCTCCAGGGGCAGCCAGGCCAGAATGCGTTCAATATAGCGGTCCCAGAAATCCCAGGTGTGATTGCCAGGCTCGGTGTGATATTCGATGGGCAGCTCCTTGCCGAAGCGGGCAAAGAAATGCTCGTTGGCGTCAAAAAGAAAATCCTCCGTGCCGCAGGCCATATACATGCGGGGCGCGCGTTGCGGTTCCTTGAGGAAACGGTCTGCCAGGCCGAACAGGCTGCCCGGCCCGCGCAGCAGTTCCCGCTCGCCGCCATAGACGTTGTCCAGTTCCTCCAAAACGGAGGGATTCTGACGGCGGAAGGTCTCATAGCCCCGTTCCATTTCCACACAGCCGGAAATGCTGGCGGCCGCCGCATAGCGTCCCGGATAGCGCAACGCCAGCCGCAGCGCGCCGTAGCCGCCCATCGAAAGGCCGGCAATGAAGCGCCCGCTGCGCTTGCGGCAGACGGGAAAGTAGCGCTCAATCACGGAAGGAAGTTCGCGGCTGACAAAGGTTTCGTACTTTGCTCCATGCGCCATATCCATATAGAAGGAACGGTTGGCCGCAGGCATGACCACAGCCAGACGATAGCGCTGGGCATACTGCTCCACGCGCGTCTGACGCAGCCACATGGTATGGTCGTCGCTGAGCCCGTGAAGCAGATAAAGGACCGGTATGGGCGAGCCGGACTGTGCCGCCACCTGCGGCTGGGGCAAAAGGATGTAGGCCGCCGTTTGAATGCCGAGAACCTCGCTGTAAAAATGGAAATCAGAAAAGACCATAAAACACCCTCCTGCAAGATGAAAACTGTGGAATGCTTTTTGTATCATATCACAAAACACGCTGATTTCCAATATCCTATCAGCGTTTGACGGCTGTTGTCCGTCCTATCCGCCAGGAGAGGGAGGCTTTGACCTGACGCCATGAACGGCCATTTCCGAAATGCTTGACTTCCGTACGTTTTCGGGGCATAATACAATCTGCCCAATTATGGCTAAAGAAGGGGGAGAGCACGTGCGGCATGTGATTGAATTGGTGGAGCGCGGATCGGCGGCATACCGCCATGGCCTGCGCGCGGGCGACGCGCTGATCTCCCTCAATGGCGAAGCGATCGTGGACGAGATCGACTATCAGGCGCTGATTGCGGGCAGCCGCGTGCATGCCGTGGTGGAGCGGGACGGCCGGGAGGTCGCCGTGGACATCCGCAAGCAGGAGGGAGAGCCGCTGGGTTTGCACTTTGGGCCGGAGATGGCGCTTTCGCCCCGCACCTGCCGCAACAACTGCGTCTTTTGCTTCATCCGCCAGATGCCGCCGGGCCTGCGCAAAACCCTCTATGTGCGCGACGACGACTGGCGCTTTTCCCTGATGATGGGCAACTTTGTGACCCTGACCAACGTGGATGACGCCGAGTTTGACCGCATCATCCGCCGCCATGCCTCGCCGCTGTATGTGAGCGTGCATGCCACCGATCCCGCGCTTCGCTGCCGGATGATGAACAACCGCTTCGCGGGCGACATCCTCCAGCGCCTGACGCGCCTGAAGGATGCGGGCATCCGATTCCACTGCCAGATTGTGGTGTGCCCCGGCTGGAACGACGGCGAGCAGCTGCTCAGAACGCTGAGCGACCTGCGTGCCCTTGCGCCCGCGGCACAGACGGCGGCCATGGTGCCCGTGGGCCTCACGCGCTTTCGTGAGGGGCTGGAGCAGCTTCGCCCCTTCACCAAAGCGGAGGCGGAGGCGCTGCTTAACGCCATCGCGCCCTTTCAGGAGCAGTGCCGCCGCGAGCTGGGCACCACCTTCGCCTTTCCCAGCGACGAATTTTTCTGCATCGCCGGGCGGCCCATCCCTCCGGAAAGCTGGTACGAGGACTTTCCGCAGATCGAAAACGGCGTGGGGCTGCTGCGCCGCTTTGAATGCGAGCTGGAGGAGGCGGAACGCTTTGAGGCGCCCGACGGGCCCGCGCCTGCGCGCCGCTATCTGATTCCTACAGGGGTGAGTGCCGCGCCGCACCTCATGCGCATGGCGGAGCGCTTCGCGCCGCCGGGGGTCAGCGTGCGGGTACTGCCGGTGCCAAACCACTTTTTTGGCGAGACGGTCACGGTGACGGGCCTGCTCACCGGAGGCGACGTACTTGCCGCGCTTACGCCCGACAAGGTGGCGGACGCGGACGAGCTGCTCCTGTGCTCGGTGATGCTTCGCCATGAGGGCGATCTGTTTCTGGACGACATGCACATCGACGATTTCCGCAGGCGCGCCCCGCTGCCCCTGCACGTGACCGGCTGTGACGGGCAGGCGTTTTACGACGCGCTGCGCGGCCGCTTCGACGATTGAAGGAGGGAACCCCATGGCCAAGCCGCTGGTGGCCATCGTAGGCCGCCCGAACGTGGGCAAATCGACATTTTTCAACAAGATCGCGGGACGGCGCATCTCCATCGTGGAGGATGTGCCGGGCGTGACGCGCGACCGCGTCTATGCCGACGTAGAATGGATGGGCCGCCGCTTCAGCATGGTGGATACCGGGGGCCTGGACATGCGCAGCGAGGACGTGCTCCTCTCCCAGATGCGCCGCCAGGCGGAAATCGCCATGGACACCGCCGATGTGATCTGCTTTTTCTGCGACGGGCGCACGGGCCTGACCTCCGAGGACGAGGACGTGGCCAACTACCTGCGCCGCACGCGCAAGCCGCTTCTGCTGGTGGTCAACAAGATGGACTATCAGGGGATGAATGATCAGCTCTACGAATATTACAACCTGGGCCTGGGCGATCCCATCGCCATCAGCAGCACCAACATGCTGGGCCTGGGCGACCTTTTGGAGGAAATCGTCAAGCGCCTGCCCCCGCCCACGCCCGACGAGGCCGAGGAGGAGGGACATGTCATCCAGCTGGCGCTGGTGGGTCGGCCCAACGTGGGCAAAAGCTCGCTGTGCAACCGGCTGCTGGGGCAGGAGCGCACCATGGTCAGCGATATCCCCGGCACCACGCGCGACGCCATCGACACCACCTTTACCGACGCGGACGGCACGCGCTACAACATCATCGACACCGCCGGCATGCGCAAGAAAAAGGCCGTGGAGGATGAAACGCTGGAACGCTACAGCGTGCTGCGCTCGATCGCGGCCATCGACCGCTGCGACGTGGCCCTGCTGCTCATTGATGCCCAGACCGGCGTGACGGAGCAGGACACCAAGATTGCCGGACTCATCCTCAGCGCCGGCAAGGCGGTGCTGGTGGCCGTCAACAAGTGGGACGCCGTGGAAAAGGACACCAACACCATGGAGCAGTTCAGAAAGAAGATTTTAAGCGACCTCAAGTTTATGAGCTACGCGCCGGTGCTGTTTTTGTCCGCGCTCACCGGCCAGCGGGTGAATACCGTGCTCGCCGCCGTGAAGGCCGCCTATGAGCAGTACAGCCGCCGCATCCCCACGGGCGTGCTCAACGAGGCTCTGGCCGATGCGCAGGCCAGCCTCCAGCCACCGGTCTCCGGCGGCCGCCGCCTCAAGATCTACTATGCCACGCAGCAGAGCACGTGCCCGCCGACGTTTGTGTTTTTCGTCAACAGCGAGGAGCTGATGCACTTCGCCTACGAGCGCTATCTGGAGAATCACCTGCGCAAGAGCTTCGGTTTCGAGGGAACGCCCATCCGCTTCATTCTCCGGGAAAAGACCAAGGACTGACCCGAAAAAAACAGGCGCCGCACCGGAAACGCATCCGGCGCGGCGCTTTTGTCCGTCAGTCCTTTTTTTCGCGCCGGCGCTGGGCACGGCGCTCCTTTCCGGCCTCAAAATCGGCGCGCTCGGCGCTGGTTTCAGGCACTAGGGCCGGCACACGGGCAGGACGGCCGTCCGCGCCGATGGCCACCATGGTCAGGTAGGCGCGGTTGACACGGCTGCGGTCGTGGGGGCATTCCAGATGCTCCACGTAGGTGTCCACGCACACCTCCATGCTGGTATTGCCCACGTAGGTCACGCGCCCCTGCAAGGTGACGGTGTCATTGATGTGGGCCGGGGCCAGAAATTCCAGGTGGTCCACGGCGGCGGTGCGGGTCTCCATACCGCTGTGCCGGCGCGATACCACGCCAGCGACCACGTCAATCCATTGCATCAGGATGCCGCCAAAGAGCGTGTAGCTTCCGTTCACATCCGCGGGCATGACGATGTGCACCTGCTCGGTGCGGCTGGCGGATACGGGCTTGGAGGGACGGGGTAATTCACTCATGGGTTGGGTTTCCTCCTTTAAAGGCAGTAAAGGCAGGTTTTTGGGGCGGAGGGGGCAGGATGGGCTCCGGAAGGGACGAAAGCAGCGCTCGCAGGCGCGCGCCCAGCAGCTGCGGATCAAAGGCGGTCAGAAACAGGAGCCGCCGTCTGGGCATGGGATGAAGGGCAAACAGGTCTGGCGCCTCGTCGATCAGGCGGGTCCAGAGCACCTCCTCGCTCCATCCCCGCTTGAGCTCCGCGTCCAGCTGGGTGAGGGCCTTGGTGCGGCTGCACAGCCTCGGCAGCAGATCCACCGGGGCCACCAGAAAGCTGGGGTCCGGCACGCCGTCCACGGTGGCCAGGTGGATGCGGTCGTCCATCAGCCTGCCAAAGGACGGCACCGCTTCCGGACAGACGGGATGCGGCAGAATGTCCATATCCACCCAGGCGGCGTGCGTAAATTCGGGCCGGCGGCTGGCCGCCCGGAGCATCAGGAGAGGCTTGCTGCGCCGGAAATGGTCCGTGGGACTCATGCCCATGCCCAGCAGGGCACGGGGCAGCACGGCGTTGTCCGGGTAGCTCTGCGTGTTGGGAAAGCCCGCGCGCAAAAGCCGCTCCTGTGCGCCGCCGGTGTAGAGCAGAAGCGGCAGGCTCTCTACCGCCTTAAGAAAGCCAAAGCGCAGGATGTAGGCCGCCACGGGCCGCCGGGGGCTGGGCAGGTCCACAAAGGCGGTCACCAGCAGCGGCATGTAGCGTTCGCTGAGGTGGATGCGGGTGGCGCGGGCGTGCTGGGTCAGCCGCAGCCCTCGCGGCAGGCGCTGGGGATAGGTGTTATCCACGCCAAACAGCCCCCATGTTGTGCGTACGCCCGCCCTTTGCCGGTCATAGCGGAAGCCCGCCAGCTGCTCAAACCGGCTGAGCGTGGTGCCGGGCAGCGCATCGGGTACAGGGCGGCGAAGCCATCGCCGGGGCGGCTCGGCAAGCGGCCACAGGGGCGCGTCCGGCAGGGCATAGACCGAAAAACCCGCCACATACGCCGCGATGGACAGCGTGGCCAGCGCGGGCTCCGCCTTGCGCAGGAAATCCACCGGACCAAGCAGCAGCGCCGGGTCTGCCGTCAGCGTGCGCACGGGGGACGCGGCGCATACCAGCGGCAGCCCCCGCACGATCTGTACGGCGTTTTCCTCAAACCGGTCGGCCAAAGCCGGCAGGCAGGCTTCCGCCTCTACCGCCGGCTGCGGAAACGGGGCAGCGCCGAGCGCCGCACGGTCGTATACGCGGGTGTCGGCATCAGCGTCCGCCGAGGGCTCGGGCGTGCCCTCCACCGGGGGACTGACGGAGGCCGAAAGCAACGCTGGTCCGCAGACATGGCGCAGCGCGGCGTAGAGCCGCGCATCCCACTTGGGAGCGAAGCCGTGCGCGCCCATCAGGTGCAGAAAGAACGTTTCATCGGTCAAAAGGGGGAGCACGGCTTCAAGGGGTTCCTCGCCGGAATAAAACAGCGCGTCGCCCTGGCCAAACCCCTCCCGGCATGCTTCCGGCACGGCAAAGCGCAGGCCCGTGGGCCGCGCCGCCGCCGCCAGGGCCCGCTGCGCCGTCTGCGCCGCCTCCGAGGCATCGGGCAGCGAGGAAAGAATCACCAGCATGCGCGGAGCCAGCACCGCGCGCACCCCCTTTGCAGGCAATGAATGGTCTCATTATAGGCCATGGCCGCGCGCCCGTCAACAACACGTTGACAGCCGGGGCCGGTCCTGATAAGATGAACGCACAGGGCCCCGGCGGGCCCGGACAGGGAGGCGAACACCTATGCGCATCATGATTACCGGGGCGGGCGGCTTTATGGGCCGCAACCTGTGTGAGGTTCTCCGGGAATGCCGCCCCGAGGACAGGCTGGATCTGATCGATCTTGCCACTCCGCGCCAGACGCTGGAGGCCGCCGCGGTGGAGGCGGACTTTGTGTTTCATCTGGCGGGCGTGAACCGGCCCAGGGACCCGGACGAGTTTATGCGGGGCAACGGCGATTTCACCCTGGAATTGACGGCCCTGCTGGAGCGGGGCAAAAGGCCGCCTGTGGTGCTGGCCAGTTCCATTCAGGCTGCGCTGGACAACCCCTACGGGGCCAGCAAGCGCGCCGCCGAGGACGCGGTGGCGGCCTATGCGCGCCGCTGCGAAACGCGCGCGTATCTCTACCGGCTGCCCAACGTGTTCGGCAAGTGGAGCCGCCCCAACTACAACAGCGTGGTGGCCACCTTCTGTCATAACATCGCGCGCGGCCTGCCCATCACGGTCAACGATCCGGCGGCGCAGGTGCCGCTGGTCTATATCGACGATGTGGCGGCGGCGTTTGTGCGCGCGCTGGAGGGCGCAGCCATGCCGGATGCGGAGGGGTGCTACGCCGTCAAACCCGAATATCGCATCACGGTGGGGGATCTGGCGGCGATGCTGGGCCGCTTCCGCGACATGCGGGACCGCTTGGAGTGCCCCGACCAGTCCGATCCGCTCACGGCCAAACTCTACGCCACCTACCTGAGCTTTCTGCCGCCGGAGGACTTCGCCCGCCCCACGATCACCCATGCCGACGCGCGGGGATCGTTTACGGAGCTTTTGCATCTGGGCGGCCACGGACAGGTCAGCGTGAACGTCTCCCGTCCGCACATCACCAAGGGGGAGCACTGGCATCACACCAAGCATGAGAAATTCGTGGTGCTCAGCGGCGAGGGCGTGATCCGTTTCCGCAGGCCCGGCGACGCGACGGTGATTTCCTACCGGGTGTCGGGCGACGTGCCGCAGGTGGTGGACATCCCGCCCGGATATACCCATAACATCGAAAACACCGGCGATACCGACATGATTACTCTGATGTGGGCCAACGAATGCTTCGACCCCGCGCGGCCCGATACCATCCGTCTGCCCGTGGAGGCGCCAAAGGAGGAAGCAAAATGACCCGCAAGCTCAAGCTCATGACCGTGCTGGGCACGCGGCCGGAGATCATCCGCCTGTCCGCCGTGATGCGCTGCGCCGACCGCTACTTCGACCATGTGGTGGTGCATACCGGCCAGAACTACGACCCCGCGCTCAACGAGGTATTCTTCCGCGAGCTGGGCCTGAGAAACCCCGATTTCTATCTGGATGCCGTAGGCGCGGACCTGGGCGAAACCATGGGCAACATCATTGCTCAGAGCTACAAGGTGATGGTGCGCGAGCGGCCCGACGCCGTGCTCATTTTGGGCGATACCAACTCCGCCCTGTCGGCCATCTCCGCCAAGCGGCTGAAGATTCCCATCTTTCACATGGAGGCGGGCAACCGCTGCTGGGACTGGAACGTGAGCGAGATGATCAACCGAAAGATCGTTGATCATATCAGCGACATCAACCTGCCCTACACCGAGAACAGCCGCCGTTACCTGCTGGGTGAAGGCATCGACGGCAAGACCATCTTCGTCACCGGCTCGCCCATGCGCGAGGTGCTGGAGCGCCACCGCGAACAGATTGCGCAAAGCGATGTGCTCAGCCGTCTGGGGCTGGAGAAGGAACGCTACATCCTCGTCAGCGCCCACCGCGAGGAAAACATCGACATCGAGGAAAACTTCCTTTCCCTGATGCAGGCCATCAACCACATGGCCGAGGTCTATCAGGTCCCGGTCATCTATTCCACGCATCCGCGCAGCATGAAATTCATCCGGCAGCGGCATTTCCAGTTTCACCCGCTGGTGCGCAACCTCACGCCCTTCGGCTTCTTCGATTACAACTGTCTGCAGATGAACAGCCTGGTCGTCCTCAGCGACAGCGGAACCCTCAGCGAGGAAAGCGCCATGCTGGGCTTCTGCGGGGTCTTGATCCGCACCTCCACCGAGCGGCCCGAAGTGCTGGACAAGGGCACGGTGGTCATCGGCGGCATTACGCAGCAAAGTGTGGAGCAGGCGGCGCAGCTGGCTATCGCCATGCAGCGCGCCGGCGAGCCCCGCGCCATGCCTGAGGATTATCAGGACACCAACGTGAGCGTCAAGGTGGTCAAGCTCATTCAGAGCTATACGCCCATCGTCAATGAGACCGTATGGCTGAAGCGCTGAGACATGATTTCGGACACTTCGCGCGCATTGTCATGGCTTTTGCTGGCACGGGGATGACAACCGGCCCCCGTTTGCGTTATACTGTATAAGCCAACCAAGGAAGGCACCAAACCCCATAGAAAATACAAGGAGGATTCGATTATGACCCGCAAGCTGATAACCACCCTGCTGTGCCTGGTACTGGCTGTGGCGCTTCCGCTGGCGGCGCTGGCCGATACCCGGCATACGCTCACCCTGATTCCCGGCGACGACCTGAGCGCAGTGCCCGCGATTGCAGACCTCTGCGACGCGCTGTCTTTGACCCTGACCAAGGGCGAGAAGTCGGGCGGGCTTACGCTTTCCGTTGGCGGAGAGGACATTGCCACCGTTGCGCTGGGCGCGGACAGCACCGGCCTGTACGTGCAGTCCACGCTGTTGGGGGACGACGTGTACTATGTCAACTGGGATGACGGCTTCGCCTACGTCTCCAATCTGGTCATGGAAATCGCCGAGGCAAACGGCATGGAAACAGACGAGGGCAGGCCGCCACGCTGAAAAACATGCTCGACCTGTATAAGACCAAAATCGTGGAAACCCTCGGCGCAGCCGGTTATGCCGGGTCGTCCACGGTTACCGGGACCCTTGACAGCGCAATGAACGATCGCGAAGCGCTTAAGGAACTGATTCAGGAAAGCTTTCCGGACGATCCTGACATGGTGGCTGTTTATGAGCGGCTCTTTGACAACATGACCCTTGAGGAAGGCGAGTTTACCGATCCCGAACGCGATCCGGCCACCCGCCATATGTCCATGGTCCTGACCTCCGAGGATATGGCGGACATGTGCGATACGCAGTATATGCGCGGGGTTATGGAGATGACGCTCAAGTCCCAGAACCCGGAGCTGGGGGAGGAGGAACTGTCCGCGGCGGTGGATGAGGCGATTGAGCAGGCCCGCAGCGTCTACGAGGAGAGCGACCTGCAACTCGTCATAAATATCTACACCAGCGATGAGGACACCAACCTCGTGGGCATGGACATGGGCATGGAGATGACCATTCCTGCTGATGAGGGAACCGAAACGAAGGCGACCCTGAACTTCAACTATGACCGCCTGACCGGTAACAACGGTGTGGATCATCGCGCGGACATGAGCATGGTTGCCGATGATGAGACACTGGGCCTGATGGGCTTTCAGCTCTCGCAGGGCAAGGACGGCGTAAGCGACGGCTACTTCGCCGTGCTGGCGAATCAGCAGCAGGTGACCTTTGCCTACCATGCCGAGAACCAGGGCAACGACCGCATACGGACCCTGAATCTCTATAGCCGCGGCAACGCTGCCGCCATTATCGCACCCGCGGCCTCCGACAGGCCTCTCTTCGGCTTCCAGCTGGTTTCCGGACCTGCCGAGGACAGCGTGCTGGATGCGATCGACAATGCGACCGGCGATACCGCTATCGATCTGATGAAGCTGTCCGCCGAGGAAATGCAATCCCTGTTTATCGATTTGCAGGCTCATGTCACCCAGGCGGCCTTTACCGCGCTGGGCAACCTGCCTGAAAGCGTTATCCAACTGATGACGAGCGGTACCCCAACGATCGAAATCGAAGAATAAATTCCTGACTGTCGCACACAAGGCCCAACAGGCTGCGCCCGGCCGCTTCCTATCGGGGGGCGGCCTTTCTCATACAAAAAACCGTGGGAGAGCTTTGCCTGGAGCCCTCCCACGGTTCAGCCATCATTTTGCTTTCTGACCGATGCGGTTTTCAGTGCCGCTGAGCAGGCGATGGATATTGCTGCGGTGCCGCCATACGCACATGGCGAACAAAACCACCGTAAACAGACACACGGCCCACTGTCCCCAGTGGGCGATGCACATCAGCACCATGTAGCAAAACAGCATCGTCATGCTGCCCAGGCTGATGAAGCGCGTCAGCGCGATCACCGCCAGGCAGGCCACAATGGCGGCCGAACCCCACAGCGGGTCCACAAAAAATACCACAGCAGCCGAGCAGGCAACGCCCTTGCCGCCCTTGAAGCCGTAAAAGACCGGCCAGTTGTGCCCGATGATGGCAAACAGCCCGGCCAGCATCATCCCGTAACGCGCAATGCCAAAGGTGGTTCCCGGCAGAATCAGGCTGCCGATCCAGCAGGCCAGCGCAGCCTTGAGGAAATCGCCCGCGAAGGTGATCAGCCCGCTTTTAAGCCCCATGACACGCAGCACGTTGCTGGCGCCCGTGTTTTTGCTGCCACGGTTGCGGATATCCACGCCCTTTGCGCCTGATACTGTGAGCCCCGTGGAAAAACAGCCAAGAAGATAGGCGATAGCGGCGACCAGTATCGAAAGCAGAATTTCCCGCATATGTTCCTCCATCCGCGGCACATGCCGCCCGTGATTCATTCTTCCCGGTGCGAGCCGCGATTATTATAGCATAGCCGGACCAAAATGCAAACCTGTCATTTGGACTGCCGGCAAATATGCCGCGGTGCTTGCAACGCGGGGCTGAATCGTCTATAATAAACCATGTATGTCTATAGACCCAAGTACAGGGAGGATGGAAACCGGTATGCAACACACGACCGTCAAGCACAATCCGCTCACGTTTTATCTGCGGATGCTTCTGTATATGTTTGTGGCGCTGCTCCTGCGCCTGTTGGCGCTTGCGCCGCTGGCCTGCCTGTTTGTTTTTCCTGCGGGATCGCCGCTGAAACTGCTGGCGCTGCTGTGCCCGGTCCTTTTGGTGCTGCTGGTGTTACCGCTGCGCTATTCCTTTGCCGAGGCGATGGTGCGGAGGGGCGGCTACCGCTATTTCAGCTTTGACACGGCGCTCAATCTGGGCAACTATGGCGAAAAACTGGCGGAGTCCCTGCTGCATGCTGCGCATGTGATCAAATGGGGGATTCCCTTCTTTGCCATGCTGATCTATGGGTACTACTGGTATAAAGAGGTAGACGCCCTTACCCTGCTCAGCACCCTGACCCGGCTGGGCCGGGGATGGACCAACGTCTGGTGTTCCGTGGCCAATTTCTTCCTGGGACTGGTGGGAGGGGCTCAGCTTACGCCGCCCCAGAATACCCTGATGGACGGCGTAGCCGCGGTGCTGGCTGTGCTGGGGCTGGGCGTGGCCGTGTGGCTGTATGGCGCGGTGCGCAACAGTGCGGCGCGCTACGTATGGGCTTATGCCAACCGCAATGATCATTCTCCCCGCAAAGAGCTTCGCCGCCGTCTGCGCGGCCGCAGACTGGCCCAGCTGGGCGTGAGCCTGATCAATCTGGTTTTGTGGATTCCTTTTGCCATCGTGGCCGTGACGGCGGTCAAGGGTGCAGTGAGCGGCGCGGCGGAGGCGCTGATGGCGGCCATTACCCAGCAGGGATCGGCCGGGCTGGACATGGCGGCGGCTGTGGTGCCGCTGTTGGCCGCGTTCGTGTGTCTGTACATGCCGCTGCTGCCTATCCGCCGCATTCTGACGGCCGCCTTTGCGCTGTGGGAGCATCATCCGAAGGCCCGCAGCGGAGCCTCTTTGCAGCAGACGGCCTCCGTGCCTGCCGGCGAGGCAGCGCCCGCCTTTACCCCCGGCGAAAACGGAACCCGTCCGTGAGCGCCGTCCGGCTGGATAAGTACCTGGCCCAGAGCGGCGAACGAACGCGCAGTCAGGCTGTGCGCGCGATCAGGGACGGCCTGGCGCGGATCAACGGCACAACCGTGCGCGATCCTGCCGCCAAAGTGGGGGAGGGGGACGAGGTCACCCTTGCAGGCGAGCCCGTATATGACGAGGCCCTGCAATACTACATACTTCACAAACCTGCCGGCGTGCTCACCGCCGCCCGCGACGGACGCGCGCAGACGGTCATGGACCTGGTTCACCCGGCGCTTCTGCATCGCCGCGTGCTGCCTGTGGGCAGGCTGGACAAGGATACCACCGGGATTTTGATTCTGACCAACGACGGCGCGCTGGCGCACGCCCTTCTGGCTCCGGGCCGGCATGTGTGGAAGCGCTATGTGGCCTGCGTAACCGGACGGCTGGACGGGGAGGACACGGCGGCCTTTGCCGCCGGGGTGCCTTTGAGCGATTTTACCGCGCTGCCTGCCACCCTCACCATTCTGTGTGCGGACGAAAGCGAAAGCCGGGCGGTTGTAGAGGTGCGGGAGGGCAAGTATCACCAGATTAAGCGCATGTTTTCCGCGCGCGGACATGAGGTTACGGCTCTGCACCGCGCCTCTTTTGGTCCGCTGGAGCTGCCGGATGATCTCCCGCCCGGCGGCCTGCGCCGGCTCTCCGCCGATGAGGTGGCCGCTCTGCGTGCCGCTGTTCTGAAACCGAACGATAAGGAAGGGTAAGCCATGCCGCCTGCCAACGATCATTACTATACCGCAGAACCCTCCAGCGAGCACCGCCCCGGCGAGGTTCGCTTCTGCTATGGTGGGCGCGAGTTGGTCTTTGCCACCGACAGCGGCGTATTTTCGCGCCGGGAATTGGACCGGGGTACGGAGGTGTTGTTGGCTGCGCTGCCCGAATCCATCGCGGGGCCGGTACTGGATATGGGTTGCGGGTACGGGACCATCGGCGTGGCCGTAGGCGCGCGATGGCCGGGATTGTCGGTTACCATGGCGGATGTGAACCGTCGCGCCTGCGATTTGGCGCGCGAAAACGCCCGTCGAAACGGCGTTCGGGCTGAAGTGATGGAAAGCGACGGATATATGGCTCTGACGGGAAGGCGCTTTGCCACCATCCTGCAAAATCCGCCCATCCGTGCGGGCAAGGCCGTCATCTACCGCATGTTTGCCGACGGGGCGGCAAGCCTGTTGCCGGGAGGCCGGCTGTGGCTGGTCATCCGCAAGCAGCAGGGCGCGCCCTCCGCGATGAACTATCTGGCCACACTTTTTGATGAGGTGGCCGTGGTGGAAAAGAAAAGCGGTTACTGGGTGCTGCGCTGTGCCGCGCCCCATCAGGATACAGAGGAGGATACCAAGGATGTATGACCGGGCTTTTTTTGACCGTCCCATCGACCGGCGGGGGACGGCATGTGAGAAATGGGATGTGGCCATGGCGCGTGACGCGCGTGTGAGCAATCCCATGTGGGTGGCGGACATGGATTTCCGTTGCCCTGACGAGGTAGTGAACGCTCTGTGCGAGCGCGCGGCCCATCCGGTCTATGGTTATACCGAACAGACGGACAGGGCGGTGGCAGCCATGCTGGATTTCATGGAGCGCCGCCATGGGCTCAAGCTGACCCCCTCGGAACAGATTATGCTGCCCTGTGTGGTTTCTGGGCTGAAGGCGGCGGTACAGGCCTTTACGCAGCCTGGCGACCGCATCATCGTGCAGCCGCCGGTATATGGACCGTTTTACGCGTCCGCGCGCGACAACGGCCGCGAAGTGGCGGAGTGTCCGCTTCGGCGCGACGACGCGGGCCGCTACACCATGGACCTGCAAAGCGTGGAGGATGCCTGTCGCGCGGGCGCGCGCATGATGTTCCTGTGCAGCCCGCATAATCCCGTGGGACGTGTGTGGAGCCGGGAGGAGCTCAAGGCGTTGTTTGCCGTGCTGGCCCGGTATGACGTATTGCTTGTATCCGATGAAATCCATGAGGACTTTGTCTATCGGCCGGGCACATTCGTCCCGGCGCTGGATCTGGCCGTGGAAGCGGGCGTGCGCGCCATCTCCATGACCAGCGCCAGCAAGACCTTCAACCTGGCGGGTCTGCAGCAGGCGACGGCTTTCTGCCGCGACAGGGCGCTGCTGGACCGCCTGGAAAAAACGCTGCGTGACGCTGGCGTGGTATCCGGCAACATCTTCGGCATGACCGCTACCGAAGCGGCCTTCGCTCACGGCGATGCGTGGCTGGATGCGATGCTGGATTATGTGGCTGAAGGCTACGCCATTTTCCGTCAAGAGGTGGAGACCCGGCTGCCCGGTGCGGTCCTTACCCCGCTGGAGGCTACCTATCTGGGCTGGCTGGACCTGCGCGCCTGGGGCCTTACCACCGCGCAGCTGATGGAGCGCACGAGGGCTGCGGGTGTGGAACTTACGCCCGGGACCTTCTTTGGTGCGGTTGCGGGCGAAGGATTTCTGCGCGTGAATCTGGCCTGTCCTCATGAACGCGTGCGCCTGGCCGCCGAGCAGATCGAACGCGCCCTGAAACAGCAGGACGAAAAATAACATGGAGAGATGGAGGGACACAAACGTGCAAGACCTGAGCATCATCATCGACGAGCTACGGGAGGAAATGATCCAGACCCTGAAGGGCTGGATTCAGGTGCCCAGCGTGAAGGCGGCTCCTGAACCCGGCGCTCCCTTTGGCCGCGAGGTGCGGCGGGCACTGGACCTGGTCCTTTCGGACGCGGCGGCCATGGGCTTTGAAACCCGCAACTTTGACGGCTATGCCGGCGATGTGCGGATGGGCCCGCTGGGCGTGGACCCGCTGGCCATTCTGGTGCATCTGGACGTGGTGCCCGCCGGCGACGGCTGGACGGTGCCCCCCTTTGCCGCGGAAATTGAGGATGGACGCATGTATGGCCGCGGTATGTCCGACGACAAGGGACCTGCTGCAGCGGCGCTGTACGCCATGTACGCCATGAAAAAGGCCGGCCTGCCGCTTAAGCGCGAAGTGCGCCTTATCTTCGGCTGCGATGAGGAAAGCGGCTGGGAGTGCATGAAATACTACATGGCGCATTGCGACATGCCCCGCACAGGCTTCAGCCCCGACGCCAGCTATCCCGTCATCAACACGGAAAAAGGGCTTCTGCACCTGAGCCTACGTGCGAGCTACGCTTCAGACGGCCTGCGCGTAAAGGAAATCAGCGTGGGCGAGCGCTGCAACGTGATTCCCGGCATCGCCACCGCGCTGGTGGAGGGCGATGAGGCCCTGTGCAGCAGGATCAACCATCTGGCGGGCGATATGCACATTCAGGTGGAGGCGAAGATGCAGGATGGCCTGGCGCTGCTCACCTCTACGGGTGTGCCCGGCCACGCGGCCTATCCCGAAGCGGCCCGCAACGCCATCGGACAACTGCTCCTGATGCTGCGCGCACTGGGCGTAACCGGTCCGCTGCGTACGTTGGCCGATCAGGTGGGCATGGAATATGATGGGCTGGGTCTGGGCATCCGCTGCATGGATGAGACCAGCGGAAGCCTTACCTGCAACCTGGGCATCCTGCGCTACAATGAGAAGGACGGGCTGTACGCCACGCTGGACATCCGCTATCCGATCCTGTGCGACCACGCCGCATTGACCGCCTCTGTGCGCGCGGCACTGGAAGGCGTGGAAGTCACCGTGGATGAGCAGAAGAACCCGCATCATGTGGCGCCTAACAGCAAACTGGTCATGGCGCTGCTGGATGCGTACCACGAGGCTACCGACCGCCCGCGCGAGTGCGTGGCGACCGGCGGCGGCACCTATGCCCGTGTGCTGGAGGAGGGCGTGGCCTTTGGCAGCGTGTTCCCCGGCGAGGAGGAGCTGGCGCATCAGGCCGATGAATATATGTCGCTGGACAGCCTGGTACTGAACATGCGCATCTTTGCCCGCGCAATTGAGAAGCTCCAGGATTGAGGCTCCCGAATAGCAATTCAAAGCGGGACGGTTGCCGGGCCTTTCAGGCCGCAGGCAAGCGCCCCGCATCTTTTTGGAAAGATGGATACACAAACGCGAGGACTCCAACCGGAGTCCTCGCGTTTTGCATTGATCGGTGTCTCAGACCTCAGTGAAGGCATCCTTGCTCAGGCCGCACACAGGGCACACCCAATCTTCGGGCAGATCTTCCCAGGCGGTGCCAGGGGCGATGCCGTTATCCGGATCGCCTACAGCGGGATCATACACATAGCCACAGGGGCACTCATACTTCATGGTGATATCCTCCTCGCGTTTGATTGTTCTTAGCCGAAATAACGCTTGAGCAGACCGTCGAAGCCCTTGCCATGGCGGGCCTCATCCTTGCACATCTCATGGACGGTGTCGTGGATGGCATCCAGGTTAAGCTCCTTGGCCAGCGTGGCCAGCTCCTTCTTGCCGGCGGTCGCGCCCCACTCAGCCTCAGCGCGCAGCTCCAGGTTCTTCTTGGTTGAGGGGGTAACAACCTCGCCCAGCAGCTCGGCGAACTTGGCAGCATGCTCGGCCTCTTCCCAGGCATAGCGCTTGAAGGCCTCGGCCACTTCGGGGTAGCCATCGCGGTCAGCCTGACGGCTCATGGCCAGGTACATGCCAACCTCGGTGCACTCGCCGTTGAAATTCATGCGAAGGCCCTCGATGATGCGGGGGTCAACACCCTCGGCAACGCCCACACGATGCTCGTCCGCATAGGACTTCTCTTCGCCCATGAGCTGGAACTTGCTCTTGGGAGCCTTGCACTGGGGGCAGAATTCAGGAGCTTCGGGACCTTCGTAAACATAGCCGCAAACCTTGCAAATCCATTTCATGATCAAATGACCTCCTTGGAATTGAAATCCGAATCTGGGGGGCATCTCTCGCCCCGCGCCTATAGTATACCCCACTTGCGGAAAAAGTGAAACATAAATTTGCGCAGAATTTCTCAATTTTCAGGCGGAATAGGCGGCAAGCAGCGCTTCTTCCATGCCATCGGGATCGCACACGACAGTATGGCGGACCGGCAGGCTGGCCAGACCGCGCACCTGATCGGGAACGGGTACGCCGCTGAGCTGCTCCACCTTCTGCGCGCACGCCAGGAAATCGAGCCCCGCCACGTTCTGTACACCCAGCAGGCTGGCCGCTACATCGGGCGCGAACTTGTAGGGGCTGGCCGTGGACACCAGAACGGCGGGCGTCTGGTCACGGGTCTGGTCGCGGTACTGGCGCAATACGCAGGAACCTACGGCGGTATGCGGGTCCATGACATAATGCGTGCGCTCGTATACCAGGCGGATTTCATCAGCGGTCATCTTGTCGTCGGCGTAGCCGGCCCAGAATACCTTTTGCAGACCGGTCAGCCGCTGCCCGCCGATGGAGAAACTGCCGCAGGAGGAGAGCTGCTCCATCCACGTGCGCACCAGGGCGCCGTCGCGGTCGGCACACTCGTAGAGCAGGCGCTCCAGGTTGGAGCTGACCAGAATATCCATGCTGGGAGACATGGTCTTGAAGAACGTGCGGTGGGTGTAGTACGTGCCCTCGCGGAAGAAATCGGTCAGCACGTTGTTACGGTTGCTGGCGCAGATCAGGCGACGGATGGGCAGGCCCATGCGCATGGCATAATACCCGGCCAGGATATCGCCAAAGTTGCCGGTAGGCACCACGAAGTTGACGCCCTGCCCCATGCGGATGGCGCCGCGCTGGACCAGGTCGGTGTAGGCGGTGAAATAGTATACAACCTGGGGAGCCAATCGTCCGAAGTTGATAGAATTGGCCGAGGAGGGCAGCTTGCCCAGCCGGTCCATGCGCTCGCGGAAGGCAGGGTCGCCGAAGAGACGCTTGACGCCGGTCTGCGCCTGATCAAAATTGCCCCGTACGCCGATGACGTGGGTGTTGTTTCCGCCGGTGGTGGTCATCTGCAATTCCTGCACGCGGCTGACCCCGCCATAGGGATAGAACACCGAGCAGCTGGTGCCCGGCACGTCCCGGAAGCCTTCCAACGCGGCCTTGCCGGTATCGCCGCTGGTGGCCACGATAATGCTGACCTCGCGCTTTTCGCCATTCTTTTCGGCAGCCAGGCGCACCAGATAGGGCAGGAGTTTGAGCGCGATGTCCTTGAAAGCCAGCGTGGGGCCATGAAACAGTTCCAGCACATGAACGCCTTCGATGAGCGTGCGCACCGGAGCCACATCGGGGTGATCCCACGCATCGGCAGCGTAGGCTGCGTCTACCGACTGCTCGATTTCAGCGATGGAGTAGTCCTCCAGAAAATCGCGCAGGATTCGTGCGGCGCGCTGACGGTAGCTCTGTCCGCACAGGGCGGCCAGCCGCTCGCTGGAAATCTGGGGAAACAGACTGGGTACATACAGGCCGCCGTCCGCAGCCAGGCCCCACAGGATGGATTGCGACGCGGTTACGCAAGCGCCGCCACGCGTGGAAAAAAAGGACATACGATCACTCTCCAGACAGGTTTCGGATGCTTCATGATTGGAAGTGGTTCCATCATACACGGTTTTGGGGCGCGTGTAAAGCCGGAAATGCACGAAAAAGGAGACGGCATTTCCAGCCGTCCCCCTCATCATGCGAAGGTTCAGATCACGTAGGGCTTGATAAAGTCCGGCAGCTCTTCGGGACCGGCGCTGACGGAGATCACGAAATCCACATTGTGGTTGCTGCTGATGGTCTCCAGACGCTTGAACACCCATTCGCTGGTGGCCAGCTCATTGTGAATCAGCTTTTTGAACGCGTCAATGAAGATGAGCCCCACGTCGAAGTTCTGCGCTACGACGCCGCAGAGAAAGCCCATGAACATATGGTCGCTGAGCAGCTCGTATTCGCTGGCGTTGATAAAGCGCACCTCGTGACGAAGGTCAAACATATAGCGATTGTCATCGTCGATGAAAACGATGTCGTGCTTGCTTTCCTGGCTAGCCTGGTTGGCCATGTCGATGATGCGCTTGGTTTTACCCGAGCCTTTTTTGCCGGCAATCACCTGAATCAATGGTAACGCCTCCTTACACTGTTTTGTTATCTCCGGGCGGCGCCGCGCGCCGCCGTGCTTACACCCCCATTATACATGAACCGGAGGAGAATAGCAACGCCCCTCATTGTTTTTCTTCCGGCGCAGACGAAAGAGCCTGCCGGAGCTCCTCCATGCCCATTTCCGGCAGATCGCGGAAAGGCGCGTCGGGCGATGTGGGATCAAAACGGCACACGGCGCGAAAATCGCATCGGTCACAGGCGCAGCGGTCCGGGTCACGAGCGGGGGAGATGGCTGTCTCCCCCCCGAAGAGCCGGTCCGCCAGGGCCACGGCCACCTCGCGTGCATGGGAAAGCAGGGCGGTAAGCTGGGGCATGTCCAGCGCGCGGGCTGTTTTTTTCAGCTCGCCGCTTTTGAGGTACATGGGCGGCAGCACCCAGGGGACATCCCCGCCGTCCATAGCGGAGAGAATCTCCACGTCGCTCAATGCGACGCCACGCAGCTGAAAGACCTCACGCAGCTTGCCCTCCACGATTTCGGCGGCATCGCTGGCGCTTTCCACCAGCGGGTCGGCCACGTAGAAGTAGAACGCACCGGCGGGTTTACCGCCGGGAATGGCACTGGTGCATACATCCAGATACAGCAAAAGCTGCAATTGCAGCCCCCACCAGGCGCGCGCCGCCTCCAGGCTCTGCCGGGCAGATTTATAGTCGATTACGCGTAGATACACGCCATCGGGCGCGTCGTAGCGGTCGATCCGGTCGATCCGGCCACGGAGGGCCACCTGACGGCCATCACTTAAAAGCAGCACGATGGGGGGCATGCCGCCTTCATAGCCGAAGGCGGCCTCCGTGCGGAAGAGGGAGAAACGCCCCGCCGCCAGTTGCCGGGTGATGGCCACCGCCGCACGCCGGATAGCGCCGCGCGCCGCCTCAAAGCGGGCCAGGCTGCGGTCGCCGTCGCCCATGGGGCCTGCGAGCGCCTCCTCCACAAGAGGCTCCACGGCCTCGTCCGCCAGGCATGACACGGCCTCGTCGGGCAGGTTGGGATAGGCTGCCTCGCGCCGGACAAGCCGCGCAAAGCCATTGAGCGCCGCATGGTAGAAGGTGCCTGTTTCAATGGGGTCCACCTTCCATTCCCGCAGCACCTGGGGGCGCAGGCCGTAGGTGACGAAATGCTTGAACGGGCAATCCGCAAACTGCTCCAGCCGGCTTACGGACAGGGTCTCATCGCCATAAAGGGCACGGGCCGTGCCGGGCGCAAGGGGCTGGGCCTGTCCGTCGAAGCCCAGCGCGCGCAAAAGCCGCATGGCGGCGGGTGCGGTATTCGGGGAAGAGAGCAGCTTGTCCATGCGCTCGCGCCAGCGGGGCGCCAGGGGAACCGCGCCGTCGGCATGGGCGCGCAGCAACACGCCCAGCGCTCCCAGCGCCTGCGCAGAGGACAGGGGCAGGTCATCCTCCGGGACAGGCGTACGGGCGAGCCCCGGCATCAGCCGGTCACGCAGCTGTCCCAGCAGTGAAAGCGGCCGCAGGGCCGTGCCGTCAGGCGCGGTTTTGGCTGAGCTTAGAAAAAGCCAGCGCCTGGGCAGCGTCATGGCGCGCTTTACATCCAGGCGGGCCATGAGGGCGCGGCTTTCGTCCGTCAGGCCCAGAAAAGTCCGGGTGTCCTTCTGCGTCTGCGCTCGTTCCTCCGGGGTGAGCAGGCTGTCGGTGACGCGGGACAGCAGGCCATCGTTCATACCCAGCAGGAACACCGCGTCCGCCTCCTCGGCCAGAAGGTGGCCCAGGGCGCCTGCGTGCACCATGCCCGCGGCGGGCGGCAGCGACTTGAGCGAAATGGCGGAAAGCCCGCATTCCAGCCGCGAGGCGATGTGCTTAAGGGGGATACGCGCACCGCCGCTGAGCTTGACCAGCTGGTCTATCAGCCGCAGCACGGCCTGCCATACCTGGCTGTTCTGGCTCGCGCGGGTCATAAATCCGCTTTCCAGCAGGCGCTCCTCCTCGCGTTTCAGCGCGTCATAGGCGTGTACGTCCTGCAAGAGCCCAAAGGCCGCAGTCAGCGAGGCCGTGGCATCGCGCGCAGCGACCAGTGCGGCCCGTGCCCGCAGAAGCGGTTCCATCAGCCGCACGCGCAGCGCCTCCGCGCGCGTGGCCTCCGGGCCACGGGTGAAGGGACGCGTCCAGCGCGCACGGTCCACGCCGTAGCAGTAGGCGTAGTTTTCCAGCTCGCACCCTTCCTCAAACGTCAGGGGCGCATAGCCGCTTTTGATCAGGCAGAGCATGTCGCGGTTGCGCCAGCCGCCCGCCATGGCGCGCAGGGCCGCCAGCCAGAACTGCGCCAGCCCGTGCGAGGCGGCGGAAAGCTGCTGGTCGGTGTAGAAGGGAATGCCGCTGTCCTCCAGGGCGGCGGTCACGGCAAAGGCGTAGCCACCCCCGTCGGGATAGAACACGGCCACGCGCTCCGGGTCCACGCCCTGGGCCAGCAGCCAGCGCACCTCGCGGGTCATCAACGCTGCTTCCTCGTAGGGCGAGAGGCCGTCGGACAGGTACACGCCCTCCGGCCTGCCTGCAAAGGCGGGTGCAGGATGGGCAAACAGCGCCCGGTCCAGATAGGCGATCGCCTCCGGACAGTCTGGCAGCTGCGGCGGCAAGGCGTGCAGCTGCGCACTTTCGCCGCTCAGGAAAAGCATCTTCTGAAACCGGGCGATCCCCTGCCGCACGGGGGCGTAGAGTTCGCCGTCCGGCGCGGTTTTAGCGTCGCAGATCAGTGCGATGGTGAGGCTTTTGCACAGCGGCGCAGCGGCGCTCAGCAGCCGCATCAGCTGCTCGGGCAGGGTGTCGAAGCCGTAGACAAACAGGTGTTTATCCCGTAAAAAGCCGCTGTCCGCAAGCCGGCCTGCCACGTAGGCAAGTTGGTCCTCGCTATCGCTGAAGCGCCCGCGGAGCACCTCGCGGTACTGGGCATAGACCTTGGCCAGGTCGGTCAGCTTGTCGCGCGACGATCCCGCCGGAAGGGTATCCGCATAATCCTTCAGCCTGTCCGGGTCCAGCCCGCCGCGCTTCATATCCGTGATCAGCGCATCCAGCTTTTCCACAAAGCCCCGGCGCTGGGCGATGCTGCCGTAGTAGGGGAGTTTATCCTCCAGACGCTCCAGCGCCTGACTCAGCGCCATGCGGCGGCCTGCGGCATCCAGCGGCTCGCGCCCGTCCCGCCCGGCGGCGGCCAGCACCTGCTCAGACAGCCGGGAGGGGCTCATCACATCAATCAAAAACATGCCGGTGAGCGAAAGGCGTTCCATCACCCCGCGCTCGGCGGCTAAAGTGAATTGCTCCGGGACCAGCAAAAGCACATCCTCGCCCTTCCTGGCGCATTGGCCCAGGGCCTCCACCACGGGGGCGAACAGCCGGTGAGCGCGCGCGGTCAGAATGGTAACGGACATGGGAAAAGCGCCCCCTCCTTTGCGGTTTTTGCCCTTTCGGCTGGAAAAGGCCGCGTGAACATGATATCATAAACGCAGGCGGCGCGCAAAGCCCGCCCGTGATTTTGCCGGCTCGTTTTTTTCAGGGCCGGGAAAGGGTGAACAGAGTATGGAGGACACCATCGTAGGCGTGGCCACGGCGGCGGGCGAGGGTGGCGTGGCCATCGTACGCGTGAGCGGGCCGGAGGCGGTGCGCCTGTTTGAAGAGGCGTTTCGGCCGAAGGGGGCCAAGCCGCCCTACGAAAGCCACCGGCTGATGGTGGGGCACGCGGTGGACGAAACCGGCCCCATTGATGAGGCCATGGGCGTGGTCATGTATGCGCCCCGGTCCTACACGCGCGAGGACGTGTGCGAAATCCACACCCACGGAGGCGCGGCGGCGGCCTCGCTGGTGATGCGGCGGCTGGTGCGGCTGGGCGCGCGTCCGGCCGAGGCGGGCGAGTTTACGCGCCGCGCGTTTATGAACGGCCGCATCGACCTGATGCAGGCAGAAGCGGTGATGGGCGTGATCTCTGCGCGGTCGGCGGCGGCGCTGCGGGCAGGGGAACGCCAGCTGGAGGGCGGGCAAAGCCGTTTTATCCGCAAGGCCCAGGAGGACTTGACCGCGCTGCTTTCCGGGCTGGAGGCACACATTGACTATCCTGATGAAATCGGCGAGGACGAGGCGCTCTCCGGCCTGTGCGAGGGGCTGGACAAGCTGATTGCGCGGCTGGATGGGGCGATTGACGAGCGGGGCGCGCGCATCGTGCGCGAGGGATTGCGCGTGGCGCTGTGCGGGCGGCCCAACGCGGGCAAGAGCACCCTGTTCAATGCCCTTCTGGGCGAAGACCGGGCCATCGTGACCGACATACCCGGCACCACGCGAGACGTGCTGGAGGGGGCCTTTATGCTGGACGGCACGAACGTGCTGCTTCAGGACACCGCGGGCCTTCGCGACAGCGGCGATGCGGTGGAGCGCATCGGTGTGGAGCGCGCCCGGGCGGCGCTCGGCCGGGCGGATGTGGCGCTGCTGGTGGTGGATGCCTCGCAGGACCCGGACGATGAGGCGCTGGACCTCTTGCGCATGGAGGCGCCCTGTCCCTGCGCCGTGCTGCTCAACAAGGAGGACGCGGGCGAGCGCTTCACCGCTTCGCAGGCGGAGCGGCTTACGGACAAGCGGCCCATTTTGCGCGTGTCCGCGCGCGAGGGCGAGGGACTGGATGCGGTGCGTGAGTACCTGCGCGGCTTCCTTCGCAACCCCGATGAGCTGGCCCTCACTCATGAGCGCCACATGGCCGTGGCGCGGCAGGTGCTGGACAAGCTGCGCGACGCGCGGGCGGGTCTGGCTTCGGGCGGGTTGATCGACCTGGCGGCCGTGGATCTGCACGAAGCGCTCTATCTGCTGGGACGCATCACCGGCGACAGCGTGGACGAAAAGCTGCTGGACGATATTTTTTCGCGTTTCTGTGTGGGAAAATAGGGTGGAGTGCCCTTGCGAGACGCCGTGTGGCGCAATCATCTGACGTTTCGAGAGGAAGCAACTTCCTCTGGACAGAACATTGACAAACAAGGGGCACTGTTTCTTTCTTTATTATTGTGGCTTGCGGCAGATGAGAAACGCCCGCTTGTCCGGCCGGGAATCCCCGCTCTTGTGAAGAATATGGTTTTTGCGCCCTTCGGGCGCTCATGGCGCTGGCGAAAGGTGTTGTGGTATAAGGAGCGCTGCCGCAACTCCCGACAGGACGTGAAGGCAGGCGCCAGCCCTACGGGCTGTTGCGCGAAGCGCAAAGCAGCCCGTAGCGAGGCAGCAAACCATGAACGCAACCGTCAGGGAAGCGCGAATGATTGAGCAACCGATGATCCCCCTGCACCCCACACTTTGTCAGCAGCCTGAACCTTGCTGCGCAAGGCTTCCGAACCTACCGCACATGTCGCTGGGTTCGGAATGCAGATCAGAGGGCTGCGCCCCTCCGAACCTCTCAAAAAGTTTTTTTGCAGCCTCCGTTTCGCTCAGACTTCTCTCTTCCAACGCTTCAGCTGGGGAAAGAAGCTCCGCATCCGCGCAGCCGCGTCCGACTGGGTCATGCCCGGGTGGTTTTGGGCCATGATGGGCGTGCAGAAATCGATCATCTCCTGCATGGTGCAGTCTCGGGTAAAGGCTCCGTTTTGATAGCAGTAGGTGCAGTAGTCGGGATTGGGCGAGCCGTCCTTCTCGGTGCCCAGCTCCTGCGGAGCGCCGGTGAGGGGCATGCCGCAGCTTTGACAAAATTTCTGTTCCAATATAATACAAGCCTCCTGTCCATCCTGTTGTTCCTCCGGGGGACAGGAACAGGGTAACACATCAAACCTGACATCCTCCGTCAGGTTTGATACTTCCGGCACATCTTTTTCATAGCGCTGGCACGCCATCCGGGCAAACTGCGCAAGCCCCCTGCGCACATGCAGCGGAGATAGCACCTCAGCAGTCCCGCCGAAAGACAGCAGATAGCTGTACAGCCAGCCGTCTCCCAGCGGCATACGCGCGGTCACGGTGAAGGAGCCGTCCTGCCCGATGCGGATCGAATCGCCGGAAAATTCGTCATATACGCGAAAGGCCGCATCCGCCGGAAAGCGCAGCGTCACTTCGCACTCGGTGGGTCCGTCGGAGGCGGGTTCGATCGGAGGAGGGACGAGGGTTTCCGGGAAGCACTCCCCCGTCAGGCTCGGGCTGCTCATGCGGGTGAGCTTGAAGGTGCGCCACTCCCGGCGTTCCAGGCATATTGCCTGCAGATACCAGGCCGAGGACTTGAAGCACAGCCGCCCCGGCTGAACTTTCCGGGTTCGCAGGCCATTTGTCCCCGCATAGTGAAAGGCCAGAACCCTCTTTTCCAAAATGGCTCTGCGGATTACATCAAAGCGCATAGCCTGCTTTCCGTTTTGGCCCCAGCGATCCAGATCGACCGACAGCCAGTCCGTGGCGGGAGCATGGAACAGCGCGCCCAGCTTTTGCAACAGCTCGCCACTGCTGCCGGTGGCGCTGGCCAACGCCTTGACCGCCAGCAACAGCCGCTCCTGCTCGTCCGGGCTCATCAGGGTGCGGTCCAGCACAAAGCCATCCATCAGCCGGATGCCCCCGCCTTGCCCCTGCCCGGTTGCGATGGGCACGCCCGCCTGACACAGGGCCTCCACGTCGCGGTAGATGGTGCGCACCGAAACCTCCAACCGGCGCGCCAGCTCCGGCGCAGTCACGCGTTCCCCGCTCATCAGCTCATAAACAATTTGAAACAGGCGGCTCGACTTCAAGGCGCTACGCCTCCTTTCCATCCTCGCATTATACCATGGTTGAACCGATTATGAACAAATGTTGAATTCGAGCAAGAAAATTTCAAAAGCACTTGACAAACAGGGACCACTGGCATATGATATGCATGTGTTAGCACTCAACCTTAACGAGTGCTAACAACCCAGAACCGTGAAACATACCGTCAGGGAGGTGGAAAGGATGACGATGGACGCACGTAAGTTTCGCATTCTGCAGGCGATCATCGATGACTATATCCTGACCGCCATTCCGGTGGGCAGCCGCACCATCTCCAAAAAATATGAGATGGGTCTGAGCTCGGCTACCATCCGCAACGAGATGAGCGATCTGGAGGAACTGGGTTATCTGGACCAGCCGCATGTGAGCGCGGGGCGCATCCCCAGCGCCAAGGCGTATCGGCTGTATGTGGACCAGCTGCTTCAAAACGGGTCCATCCGCACCGGTGATGCCGCGGATGTGCGCGCCTACTTTACCAACCGTGCGCAGCAGATGGAGGATGTAATCAGCCGTGCGGCGCAGGCGCTGTCGGGGTTGACGCATTACACATCGCTGGTGATGAGCCCCAAGGGTGCGGAGCTTCGCATCCGTACGCTGCAGCTGGTACCGGTGAGCAGTCAGAGCGCGCTGTTGGTGATCGTTACCGATGGCGGCATCATGCGGGATTCCGTGATCCGCGTGGGGAACGATATGGATTCCGATGCGCTTTACGCCGTCAGCCGCATGCTGACCGAACGGCTCAGCGGTCATACGCTGAGCGAGGCGCTGGCCCTGATTAAGGAAACGGAGCGTGACATGCAGGCAGAGCGCCCGGTGCTCAGCGGTGTGGCGGAGTTTCTGAACGCGGTGGACAGCGAGGGCGGCAAGGCTAAGCTCACCTTGGGCGGCGCCAGCAACATCCTCAACTTTCCCGAGTATTCGGATGTGGAAAAGGCCCGCTGCTTCCTCAGCGTGCTGGAAACCAAGGATAAGCTGCTCAAGCTGATGGAAAACCATGGCGAGATGGCCTTCACCGTGCGTATTGGTCCCGAAACCGGCATTCCGGAACTGGAAGACTGTTCACTGGTCACGGCCACCTACCGCTTGAGTGACAACACCCATGGCACCATTGGCGTCATCGGTCCCACGCGCATGCAGTATGGCCGGGTGCTCAGCGTGCTCAGCGCCATGGGCAAGCAGCTCACCGACCTGCTCAGGCAGGACAAGGAGTAAAACAATATGGCAAAGAAGAAAAGAAAGCAAAGAGGGGACACCATGCAGGACGTTACGCAAAAGCCGCAGGCCAGCGAAGCGGAAGAGGCTGTTGAGACCATGGAAGCAGCCGTGGAAACCGCCATGGACGCCGACGAGGCTCACGAGCAGGCCAAGGAGGAAATGGCGCAGGACACCGCCGCCGCCGAAGCGGCCGAGGCGCTCGCTGCCGCCATCGCCAAGCAGGAAGAATACCTGGCCATGGCCCAGCGCGTGCAGGCGGACTTTGAAAACTTCCGGCGCCGCAACCAGAATGTCCGCAAGGAGGCCTTTGACGACGGGGCGCGGGCGTTTGCCACCACGCTTTTGCCGGTCATTGACAATCTGGAGCGCGCCATCACCGCTGCGGGCGAAAACGCCGGCGAGGGCGATTCGCTGAAAAGCGGCGTGGAAATGGTGCTTCGGCAAATGTGTGAGGCATTCGAAAAGCGCGGCATCACCCCCATCAGCCGACAGGGAGAGAAGTTCGATCCCAATCTGGAAAACGCGGTGATGCAGGGTGCGCCGGAGGACGGCGAGCCCGGTACCGTCTGCGAGGTCCTGCTCAAGGGCTACCAGATGGAGGGCACGGTGCTTCGCCATGCGATGGTGAAGGTCGTTCCTGAATAACGGCCTCTTTCCCCGGTAAGCGGCACAGCCGCATTACATAGATTTCCAAAACGGACAACTACCAAATTTGCGCAAGCGCGCAAGCATTTTGAGGAGGATAAAGCATATGTCTAAGATCATCGGTATCGACCTGGGTACTACCAATAGCTGTGTGGCCGTCATGGAGGGCGGCGAACCTACTGTTATCCCCAACGCTGAGGGTGCGCGCACCACGCCTTCCGTGGTTGCTTTTACCAAGGACGGCGAGCGTCTGGTGGGCCAGATCGCCAAGCGTCAGGCTATCACCAACCCCGAGCGCACCGTAATTTCCATCAAGCGTGAGATGGGTACCTCGCACAAGGTAAACATCGACGGCAAGGAATACACCCCGCAGGAAATCAGCGCCATGATTCTGCAGAAGCTGAAGGCTGACGCCGAGAGCTATCTGGGCGAAACGGTCACTCAGGCTGTTATCACCGTGCCTGCTTACTTCAGCGACAGTCAGCGCCAGGCTACCAAGGATGCCGGCCGCATCGCGGGCCTGGAAGTGCTGCGTATCATCAACGAGCCTACCGCTGCGTCTCTGGCCTATGGCCTGGACAAGGAAGGCGGCCAGAAGATTCTGGTGTACGACCTGGGCGGCGGCACGTTCGACGTAAGCCTGCTGGAGATTGGCGACGGCGTGTTTGAAGTGCTGGCCACCAACGGCGATACCCGCCTGGGCGGCGACGACTTCGACGAGCGCATCATCAACTACGTGGCCGACACCTTCAAGAAGGAAAACGGCATTGACCTGCGCCAGGACAAGATGGCCTATCAGCGCCTGAAGGAAGCTGCCGAGAAGGCCAAGATCGACCTGTCCGGCGTGATGTCCACCAACATCAACCTGCCCTTCATCACCAGCGACGCCACCGGTCCCAAGCACCTGGATATGACGCTGACTCGTGCCAAGTTTGACGAACTGACCGCGGATCTGGTGGAAAAGACCATCGGCCCCGTGAACAAGGCACTCAAGGATGCCAACCTCACCCCGGACCAGATTGATAAGGTCATTTTGGTGGGCGGCTCCACCCGTATCCCGGCTGTGCAGGCAGCAGTGAAGAAGATTACCAACAAGGAGCCCTTCAAGGGCATCAACCCCGATGAGTGCGTGGCTGTGGGCGCTGCCATTCAGGCCGGCGTGCTGGGCGGCGAAGTCAAGGACGTACTGCTCCTGGACGTGACGCCGTTGAGCCTGGGCCTTGAAACCGAGGGCCACATCTTCACCAAGCTCATCGAGCGCAACACCACCATCCCCACCAGCAAGTCGCAGGTGTTCTCCACCGCGGCCGACGGCCAGACGGCTGTGGAAATCCACGTGCTGCAGGGCGAGCGCCCCATGGCGTACGACAACAAGACCCTGGGCCGCTTCCAGCTGACCGGCATTCCCGCTGCGCCGCGTGGTGTGCCGCAGATCGAAGTGACCTTCAACATCGACCGCAACGGTATCGTAAACGTCAGCGCCAAGGACAAGGGCACCGGCAACGAGCAGAAGATCACCATCACCGCTTCCACCAACATGACCGAGGAGGAGATCAACCAGCGCGTGAAGGAAGCCGAGCAGTACGCCGAGCAGGATAAGAAGCGCAAGGAAGAGGTCGAGGTGCAGAACCGTGCCGACACCCTCATCTACGAGATGGAAAAGCAGCTTCGTGAAAACGGCGACAAGCTCGACAGCGCCGATAAGGAGACCGTCCAGCACGAGATCGACGAGTTCAAGAAGGTGCGCGAGGGCGGCGACACCGAAGCTATCAAGAATGCGATGGAGAGCATGACGCAGAAGGTTTACCAGATCTTCGGCAAGATCTATCAGCAGGAGGGTGGCCAGCCCGGCGCTGGTGCGGGCCCGCAGGTCAACGAGGACGGCACCATCGACGCCGACGCGGAAGTGAAGTAATTCGGGACCGCATGGCCCCGGTCAGCCCCGGCGCGGGGGAGGAAACCCCTCCCTCACGCGCGCCGGGGCATTCGGTCTGTATATACAGCATGTTTTGAAAGTAAGTAGGTGAGCTTTTTGGCAAAGCGCGATTATTATGAGGTGTTGGGCGTAAGCAAGGATGCCTCCGAGGCCGAAATCAAAAGCGCGTACCGCAAGAAAGCCAAGGAATGCCATCCCGACCTGCACCCCAACGACAAAAACGCCGAAGAGCGCTTCAAGGAGCTCAACGAGGCCAATGAGGTCCTCAGCGACCCCGAAAAGCGCAAACGCTACGACCAGTTCGGTTTTGACGGCCCGCAGATGGGCGGCGGCAGCGGCGGCGCAGGTGGGTTTGATTTCAGCGGCTTTGGCGGCATGGGCGGCTTTGAAAGCATCTTTGATACCTTCTTTGGCGGCATGGGCGGCAGTGCGCGGCGGGCCGGTCCTGTCCAGGGCAATGACCTGCAGCACCGCATCACCATCACCTTCGAGGAGGCGGCTTTCGGCTGCGAAAAGTCGGTCGATTTCTTCCGCAACGAAAACTGCGATGCGTGCGGCGGTACGGGCGCCAAGCCCGGTACCCAGCCCCAGACCTGCCCCACCTGTAAAGGCTCGGGCCAGGTGCGCACGGGCGGCGGCTTCATGGTCACGGTCCGTACCTGTCCCACCTGTCACGGCGAGGGCAAGATCATCAAGGACCGTTGTCAGACCTGTGGCGGCACCGGTCGTGTGCGGCGCAAACGCAGCCTGAAGCTGCGTATCCCCGCCGGCATTCAGGACGGCGTGAGCCTGGTCAAGCGCGGCGAGGGCGAGCCCGGCATGCGTGGCGGCCCTGCGGGAGACCTGTACATTACCGTAACGGTCAAGCCGCACCGGCTGTTCAAGCGCGACGGCAACAACATTCTCCTGGATATGCCCATCAGCATCACCCAGGCGGCCCTGGGCGCGGAGATCGACGTCCCCACGCTGGAAAAGCCCGTGAAGCAGCGCATTCCCGAAGGTACGCAGACGGGTACGCAGTTCCGCATCAAGGGACAGGGCATTCCTTCGCTGAAAAACGGGCTCAAGGGCGATCTCATCCTTACCGTGCATGTGGAGGTGCCCCGTAAGCTGAACGAGCGGCAGAAGGACCTGCTCCGCCAACTGGAGCAGAGCCTGGGCGGCAAGGAATACGAAGGACGCAAGACCTTCGCCGACAAAATCAAGGAAATATTCAACAACTGATCCAAAAGCCCAAGGCGCCAGGCGCCCTGGGCGCTTTTGGACCCAAGAAGATGCGGAGGTGCCTTACCTTGGAATGGCTGGAAGCAGTGGTCCATACCACCACCTTTGGGAGCGACCTGGTCAGCGATGAAATGATGGCGCTGGGCGCGGCGGGAACTGAAATCGTGGACCGCGCGGATGTACCCGACCCCCGTCAGCCGGGCGTGTACTGGGAACTGTACGACCCTGCCATGATCGACGCCATGCCCGATGACGTTTTGGTGAAGGCGTGGTTTGAACGCGGCGAAAAGGAACGGGAAACGATTGAGGCCGTGCGCGCCCATCTGGAGCAGCTGCGCGCGCAGGGAGGCGCCGACCTGGGCACCCTGCGCCTGGAGCTGAGCGGCGTCAAGGATGAAGACTGGTCTGAAAACTGGAAAAAGTATTATAAGCCGTTCCGTATCGGCACGCATCTGGTGGTCAAGCCCACCTGGGAGGCGTACCAGCCCAGCCCGGAGGATCTGATCATTGAACTGGACCCCGGCATGGCATTCGGCACCGGCACGCACGAGACGACCAACATGTGCATGCAGCTGTTGGAAAAGCACCTCAAGAGCGATATGCGCGTGATGGATGTAGGCACCGGCAGCGGCATCCTGGCCATTGCGGCGGCGCGCCTGGGCGCCAGAGAGGTGCTGGCCATCGACATCGACCCTGCGGCGGTCAAGGTGGCGCGTGAAAATATCGTCCTGAACCATGTGGAGGACCGCGTGCGCGCCGTGGAGGGCGATCTGTGCAAAAGCGAGGCCATGCCCTGCGACCTGGCCGTGGCCAACATTGTGGCCGATGCCATCCGCATGCTGGCTGCACCGCTCACCCGCCATCTGGCAAAGGGCGGCCTGCTGATCTGCTCCGGCATCATCCGCGAGCGGGAGCAGGATGTGCTGGACGCCGCGCTGGCGGCGGGCTATGTGGTGGCGGACCGCCTGGAGAAGGGCGAGTGGGTCGCTCTGGCACTGAGAAACGAGGCGGCATGATGCATCGTTTTTATGTGGAACACCCCGCGTCGGCAGGAAAGACAGCCGTGCTTTCCCCGGAGGAAAGCGCGCATGCCGCGCGCGTGCTGCGTCTGCGCCCCGACGAGGAGATTGTGCTGCTGGACGGCCAGACGCTGTGGAGCGCTAAGCTGGAAGTGGTGAACGACCGCGCCTGCGAGGCGCGCGTGCTTTCGGCCCTCCCCTCGCCGGAGCCGTGTGCAAAGGTCACGCTGATTCAGGGCCTGCCCAAGTCGGACAAGCTGGAATGGATTGTGCAGAAGGCCACCGAGCTGGGTGTATGGGCGCTGTGGCCCGTGGAGATGACGCGCTGCGTGGCGCGTGGAGGCAAGGACAGCCGCCGCGATCGTCTGTCGCGTATCGCGCTGGAGGCAGCCAAGCAGAGCGGCCGCGCGCACGTGCCGCAAATTGAGCCTGTGCAGGCCTTCCGTCAGGCGCTGGAGGCACTGAAAAAGGACCCGCCGGACCTGCTGCTCACCGCCTGGGAGGAGGAACGTGCCCTGCCCATGAGCCGGGCGATAGCCGATTTTGCGGCGCATCATGGCCGGCCTGGCCGGGTGGCCGTGGTCATCGGGCCGGAAGGCGGAATAGCCGCAGAGGAATGGGAGGCCCTGCGTGCACTTGGCGCGGTCAGTGTAACGCTGGGGCCGCGCATCCTGCGCACGGAAACGGCGGGCCTGTGTGCCCTGAGCGTATTGTGGGCCGCTTTGGGCGAGATGTGATAAAGGAGCGAAAGCAGACGCATGCAAAAGACCGTATGCTTTACCACGCTGGGATGTAAGGTCAATCAGTACGACAGCCAGGCCATGCTGGAGGAGTTTGAGCGCCACGGCTATGCTGTGGCACCCGCGGGCGCGCCGGCAGACGTATACGTGGTCAATACCTGCACCGTGACCGGTACGGGGGACAAAAAGAGCCTGCAGGCCATCCGCCGCTGCCGCCGGCGCAATCCCGGCGCGGAGCTGGTAGTCACCGGCTGTCTGGCGCAGCGCATGGGCGAAGCTCTCCGCGAAACGGGTGCCAGGCTCATTCTGGGCACGCAGTACCGCGCCCGGGTGGTGGAGCTGCTGGAGCAGGCTGTGCGCGAGGGTATGCAGATGGTGGCGGTGGAGGGCGTGAGCAACGCACCCTACGAGCCACTGAGCATCCACAGCCACGAGGGCCATACCCGCGCCGTGATGAAGATTCAGGAGGGCTGCGACAACCGCTGCACCTACTGCATCATTCCCAGCGTGCGCGGCGGAGTGCGTTCCCGGCCGCTGGAAGAGATTCGCAGGGAAGCGGAGGCACTTTCTCAGGCCGGCTTTCAGGAGCTGGTGCTGACCGGCATTCATTTGACCAGCTATGGTCGCGACCTGCCGGGCCGTCCCTCGCTGGCGCAGGCGGTAGAGGCCGCATGCGAAGCGCCGGGGGTACGCCGTGTGCGCCTGGGTTCGCTGGAACCACGGGTGGCCACACAGGCCTTTGTGGAGGCGCTTGGAGCCCTGCCGCAACTGTGTCCCCAGTTCCATCTGGCGCTGCAAAGCGGCAGCGACGCGGTGCTCGCCCGCATGAAGCGCGGATATAACACCCGCCAGTTTCTGGAGGCCGTGGCGCGCATCCGGGGAATGTGGCCCCAGGCTGCCTTTACTACGGATGTGATCGTGGGCTTTCCCGGTGAGACGGAAGCGGAATTTCAGGAAACGCTGGATTTCTGCGAGCAGGTGGGCTTCAGCCGCCTGCATGTGTTCCCCTACAGCCCGCGCGAGGGTACACCGGCCGCCACGATGGACGGCCAGGTGGATGAGGCGGTGAAGGCCCAGCGCGTCCACCGGCTGATTGCGTTGGGCGAAAAGCTGTCCTGCCGCTACCGCGAGGGCTTCCTTGGGCAGGTGGCACAGGTGCTCCTGGAGGAAGCGCTGCCGGATGACGGCGGAGCAGAGGGATATACCCCCGAATACATCCACGTACGTGCACAGAATGGCCGGCCCGGCGCGTTGGCGCTGGTGCGGCTTGAGGCGCTTACCGAAGAAGGAATGGCGGGTACGGTTGCAGAATATCTGCCATAAGCATCACGCAAAAGGAGAGGATTGACATGACGGACTGTCTGTTCTGCAAGATCATCGCGGGGGAAATCCCGTCCAAGAAGGTCTATGAGGATGAGGATACCTACGCTTTTCACGACATTAACCCACAGGCCCCCACGCATGTGCTGGTGGTGAGCAAAAAGCACACGCCCGACGTGGCGCACAATGCCGACCTGACCGACCATGAGCTGGCGGCCTGCCTGCGCACCTGCGCCAAGGTAGCCAAAGCGCTGGGCCTGGAGGAGGGCGGCTACCGCATCGTCAACAACTGCGGGGAAAACGCCTGCCAGACCGTGAAGCACATGCACTATCATGTGCTGGGCGGTGAAAAACTGTCGGAGCGCATGGCATAAGGCTCCACGGCTCCTGTCCATGAAGTTTACGTTTCGTTCAAAATTCATGGTTGACGGCTTGGCGGATAAGCGCTATAATAGATGTATGGTCGCCGTATGCCCTTGACACAGTGAAGGGGCCAGGCGGTATGAGCGAGGGGAGGGATAGCAGTGTCCGAGGTACGCATCCGCGAGAATGAATCCCTGGAAAGCGCTCTGAAGCGGTTCAAACGTCAATGTGCTCGCACAGGTGTTTTGGCAGAGGCTCGCAAGCGTGAGCATTATGAAAAGCCCAGCGTGAAACGTAAAAAGAAGGCTGAGGCTGCACGCAAGCGCAAGTACTGATTCATACGCAATCCAAAAGGGCCGTCGCGTCGAAAAAGACGCGGCGGCTCTTTTCGCTGCCTGCATGGAAAAGGGCGGCATGGCATTTGCCATGCCGCCCCATATTAGGCTGCGGCCTTTTCTCCGCCGCCGCGGAAGCGGGCCATGAGCTTTTCTCGCCGTTTTCGCCGCTTCTCCTTCAGAGCCAGACGGTCGGCCAGATCCCTCGCGCCCACGCCGTACACCAGGTACAGAATCAGCCCGCTCACCAGCATGATAAACACCGTAGAGGCGCATCTGCGACCCGAAGCATTGACGTTGTATCCGTCGCGGCCCTCCTCAGCGCACATGTTCTGGATAATCATGGCATAGGTCTTGCCATAGCTGGAGTGGAACGTGGCAGACATATCATATTCGGTAAAGAGGGCGTTGAAGTTCAGGGCAAAGACGGCCAGTACGCTCGGAAGCACAATGGGCAGCTTCACCTTGAGGAAGGTAAACAGCCCGCTCGCGCCAAGGTTGCGCGCGGCATCCTCCAGCTCCTCGTCGATGGCATAGAACGCCGCCTTAATCATGCGCAGGGCGAATGGCAATTTGACCACCGTATAGGCCATGATGATGAGGAAACGCACGTTCTCGCGCATGTACAGGTTGGTGTTGAAGACATACCACACATCCTCGGAGTTGAAGAACGTGCGGTAGGAATAGCAGATCAGAATGGTGGGCAAAAGCCAGGGGAACAGCAGGCTGTATTCCAGCACGGTGGACCGCTTTTTGCCGCGGTTTTTGAAGATGTAGTTGACCGCCACCACCACAATCACGCAGGCCAGCGCCGCCGCGATGGCCGAAAGCACGAAGCTCAGCCGGATACCGCCTACCGTGTCCGAATTGGCGAACAGACCGGAGATGGCGTCGGGCCGCGTCTTGAGCTTGCCGCGGTTGGTCATGAACTCGTAATCCTGCGCCCCAAAGAAGTTGATCAACGTGAAATCGCTCAGGCTGAGCGTCTTGGAGCGGATGGCGGGATAGTTCTGGAAAGCGAAAAGGATGATCATCACCACGGGCGTCATGTAGATGATGAACAGCACGTAGGCGTAGATGTGTGCAAACACATTGGCCACGGGGTTGGTGATCTTCTGCTTGACCAGCTTGGCCTTGGTCTTGCTCACGCTTAGATAATGGCCCTTGCGCTCATAGTTGGACAGCACCGTGAGCAGAACGATGGTGAACATGGCCAGCAAAATGGAAAGCAGCGCCGCACGCGCCTGCGGAAACGCCTCGTCCGCCACGGATGAGCCCGCCAGGCGCACGATTTCCGGATTGATGGAGTCATAGCCCAGCAGCGTCGGGGCGCTCATGGCGCACAGACCCGTGATGAAGGTCATGACCGTGAGGGAAAACATCGTGGGAATCAGTGTGGGGAACACCACGCGCGTGAGCACCTTGAAGGGCTTGGCGCCCATGTTGCGCGCCGCCTCCACGGTGTTGTAGTCAATGCCGCGGATGGCGTTGCGCAGAAACAGCGCGTGGTTGGACGTGCAGGCGAACGTCATCGTGAACAGGACCGCGTTAAAGCCGGAAAACCAGTTGCGGTCCATGTTGGGAAACATTTCATACAGCCAGGTGGTCAGAATGCCGTCGCTGTCGTAGAGGAACAGATACCCCGTCACCAGTGCGACGCCGGAATAGATCAGCGTGGTCATGTAGCCCAGCCGCAGGATCTTCGCGCCCTTGATATCGAAGTATTCCGTCAAAAGCACGATGCTGACGCCCACGATATTCACCGTCACCACCAGGCACAGCGCCAGCTTGAGAGAATTCCAGACGTACTTGGGCATGTTGCCCGCAAAGAAAAAGCGGATCACAGCCAGGGGATCGGTCACGCCGTCGGCGTTTTTCACGGTAAAGATCTGCGTCAGCGTGTTGAGGCACGGCAGAAGCATGAAGCCGAAGAACAGATAGACAAAAAATGCGATGCCAAATGTTTTGGCCAGCAGGTTGGGTTTGAACCATGAGGAGGCCTTTGCGTTCATGCGGCTGCCCCCTTTAGCGCGCGTCGGGCGCGGCGTCGTAGCTCATCACGTCCACGGGATGAATGCCCACAGTCACCTTTTCGCCCGGCTCATAGATGTTGATGCCGTCGTTCTTTTCAATCGCTTTGATGGTCTGGCTGCCTACATGAATATAATACTTGATGTACAGGCCATAGTATTCACGGCTTTCGATCACGCCGTCCAGCCGCAGCTCGTTATCGTCCGCGGGACGGTTGACGCGGATGCGCTCCAGCCTGACGAAGTGGTGCTGCGCGGGGTCCAGCTTCATGCCATCGGCTACCTCCCCTTCCAGGCGGTTGATGTCGCCAATGAAGTTGCAGACAAACTCCGTCCTGGAGTGGTTGTATACCTCGTTGGGCGTGCCGATCTGCTCGATAAACCCCTTGTTGAACACGGCGATCCGGTCCGACAGGGTGAGCGCTTCCTCCTGGTCATGGGTCACATAGATGGTGGTGATGCCAAAGTCGCGCTGCATCTTTTTCAGCTCATTGCGCAGCTGAACGCGCAGCTTGGCGTCCAGATTGCTCAGCGGTTCGTCCATGCAGATGATGGCGGGCCCTGTGACCAGCGCACGAGCGATGGCCACGCGCTGCTGCTGGCCGCCGGAAAGCTGGCTGACCGCCTTTTCCAGCTGTTCGTCGGACAGGTCCACCTTGCGGGCGATAGCGCGCACCTTATCGTCGATTTCCTGCTTTTTGAGCTTTTGCACCTTCAGTCCGAAGGCGATGTTGTTATAGACCGTCATGGAAGGGAAAAGCGCATAGCTCTGAAACACGATGCCGATGTTACGCTTTTCAATGGGGACATGGGTAATATCCACGCCCTTGACGCTAACCGTGCCGGAAACCGGCTCAATAAAGCCGGTGATGGTGCGCAGCGTAGTCGTCTTACCGCAGCCGGACGGCCCCAGAAAGGTGAAAAACTCGCCTTCGTGCACCTCTACGTTGATGTTGTGCAGCGCCTCAAAATCACCGAACTTGACCACAATGTCCTTCAGTTCGATCATGCGGCCGACAGCCCCCTTTATGTTCTTTGAGAATATGGATATGGCGAGCCCGATGGCTTCAGGCCCGCCATATCGCTCATTGAGAAAAATGCTTTTTTCGGCTCACGCCGGCCAAAAGCGTCATTCGCCGGCAGCCTGCGTCAGCACGGACCAGTCCAGATTATCCCAGTCGGGCTCGGTGGGAGCAGCGCTGTTGTCGGCCCAGTAGAAGCCCAGATTGGTCATGATGTTGGTCCATTCGCTGGAATGCGCACCCACGTATTCCGCATAGGTCATGTCGGTGCCTTCGACGGTCTCCAGCGCGAAATTCTTCAGGGTGTAGATCGCGGGCGTCTCGTCGTAGATTTCAGCCACAGCGGCGGTGTTGCAGGGGAAGGAGTCGAACTCGTCAGCCCATTCAGCCTGCGTATCGGCGGAGCCGAACCACTCGGCGAAAGCCACCACAGCCTCCGTCTCCTCGGGGGTGCGGCCCTCGCGGTCCAGAATGCCCAGGTACTCGGCGATGTAGTAGGTGCCGTCAGCGATATCTACCAGCGCCCAGTTTTCGGGTTCCAGGGTGCCCAGCAGCGGATGCTCGGAGCTGTCGGCCGCGCTGTCCACGTTGCCGTAGAGAGAGCTGGAGTAGAAGGTAGAAACCTGCACCTCGCCGCGGTTGAGCGGATCAAAGCCGTAGCTGTCGCCGGTGTAGATGCCGTTGGCGCAGTAGTTCCACAGGGTCTTCCAGCCTTCCACGGAGATGCCGCCCGCGGGGGATTCGGGATCGGTGAAGGGGAAGAGCATGGCGCTGTTGATGTTGGAGTTGGTGGTGCCGCCCACCTTGCCCTGACGGTACCAGGTGTAGCCGCAGTCCACGATGTCGGCCCAGTGCTCAAAGCTCAGCTTTTCGCCGTTGGTGCCCAGCTCGTCGGTGCGGTAGAGCATCAGCACGTTCTGGATGACCAGGCCATAGGCCTTGCCGTCGTATTTGTATTCGCCCACTTCGTCGGCCCAGGTGGGGGTCCAGTCCATCACCTTGAGGTTCTCGTAGGTGCCGTTGACCAGCTGAGACCAGCGAGTTTCATTCAGGCCGAAGATGATGTCGCCGTCCTTGTTCTCATTGGCGGCCTGGATGGCGGCGGTATCGCCGGAGATGACGCTGTTGTCATCCAGAGAGATGGTGAAGCCCGCAGCCTTGGCCGCGTTCTCCAGCCAGGTGGCGCGCTCGGTGGAGTTGGAGTTGGAATAGATACGGATGGTGTAGCCGCTGTAATCCTTTCCTTCAGCGCTGGCAAAGGTGCATACGCTCAACACCATCAGCAATGCAAGAACGACAGAAAAAGCCTTTTTCATCCTTGGGAATCCTCCTTTTTTCGCTTGCCGGGTCCATTTGGGCAAGGGCTTGAAGCGTTTTTGTTATTATATCATAGTCACTGTGCCTCTGTAAACTGCTGATGGGAATTTTTGCGTGGGGAAGAGCATGAAAAAAACGGTCGGGAAATGCCGCGGTCCTCTCTTAGTGAAGCTGCCGCGAGTCAAATATCGCACCCAGCCCTGCCATGAGCAACAGCGCCGCCCCGGAGACGGCCATCATGCCTCTTAGCGGGAACAGGTCCGCCAGCAGGCCGAAGACCGCCATTCCAAGCGGCATGCAGCCCGAATAAGCGGCCCCCATCAGCCCGGATACACGTCCCTGCATGGCGGATGCCGATCGCGTCTGCAGCAGGGTGGACACTGCGGTCTGCACCGTGGTCAGCGCCACGCCGTAAAGCGCCATGACCCCCAGATAGATATCGAAGCGGACGGAAGATCCCAAGAGGATAGACAGGGTTCCAAAGGCAGCCAGTCCGGCGAGCAGCGTGTGTTCCTTCCTGGCAAACCCGCCCCAAAGGCCCATCAAAAGGCCGCCGGCCGCCATTCCGGCAAAGCCGGCCAGTTCGGTCGCGGTCAGATATTCATAGCTGTCACCAAAGACGCGGCTCACATGCAGGCCTGCCAGAAAGCCGCCGGGCACGCAGAAAAACACAAACGCGCCATAGACGGCCAGCAACCGGCCTACCGTTCTGTCGCGTACGGCATAGCCTACTCCCGCCCGCAGGGCTGGCCACAGGGCGTCCTGCTTTTTCTCAGGTGCGGGAAGCGACACGCAGAGAAGCACCGCCACACCCACAGCGGCAGTGGCCACGTCAATCCAGAGGGTGGAGCGCAAGGTACCAGAGATGAGCACCGCGCCCGCTGCGGCCGGAGCGGCGAACTGCACCGCAGACTGCACAGCAGCGTTCATCCCGTTAAAGCGCATGCGCTTGTCCTCGGGCACCAGGAGCGGGACCGTGGCATTGACGGCCGGCGTCTGCAAGCCGGCGCCCACGGAACGGATCATCGACAGTACCAAAAGCGCGGACAGAAGCGCCACGCCTTCGGCAAGCAAAGGCATCAGCAGGATCATCACCAGCGTTACACCGGCAATGCCCAGATCCGCTCCCGCTATGAGCCGCTTGCGGGGAAACCGGTCCGCCCACACGCCGCCGATGAAGGATACGGCGAATTGCGGCAGATAGGAGCAGACGCTGAAGGCAGCCACCCATGCCCCCGAGCCCGTCGCAACCGTGGCATACCATACGATGGCCATCTGTACCAGCGTAGAGCCGAAAAGGGTGACGCTCTGACTGATGAGAAACAGGGCCGCGTCGCATTTCCAGTTCTTTTTCATCTGACTACCGGTCTCGAACGGACCAGATCATGCGCTGGGTGGGGTAACCAAACTCCACCAGCAGCTCGCCTTCCCGAAAATTCAGGCGTTTCCATTCCCGCCGGTAGCCGGGGTCCGCCGGGTCGCGCTCGCGGAAGGTGGTCAGGCTCAGCTCACGCTCCGAAGAAAGCCTGCGTCGCACGGCCTTGAGCAACTGCACGGATATTCCCAGCGCGCGGTACTGCGGATGAACGGCCAGATAGTCGACCATGCCAGTAGCGCGGCAAAAACCGACCGCGCCTGCCGCCCGGTCTCCGCTGCTGAGGAGGAGGGCCTCTCCCCTCGCGATTCGAGCCTTGAGCCAGGAAAGGTGCCCGGCCTCGTCCAGCCTGGGATACCCATCCACCACCTGACCAAGAAGCGCCATCCAGGCCGGGATATCCTCCGCCTCCGCCGGACGGATGGCGGATAAGGGGGCTTCGGGATTCAGGCGGATGGGAAGCTGCAGCGGATAGAAAATGCGCAGGCGACGGTATTCCGCCGGCGGAATCTTGTACATGGCGCAAAAGGCGTCGCTGAACGCCTGCTGGCTTTGATAGCCCGCCATCAGCGCCAGATCCCGCAAAGGCGTCTGGAAACGGACAAGACGGCGCGCCGCCTCGGTCAGCCGCCGCCTCCGGGCATATTGGTGCGGGGTTATGCCCAAAATACCCGAAAATGCCCGATGAAGGTGGTATTTGGAATAGTGCGCCGCCTGTGCCATATCCGCAAGAGCAACGCCGTCCTCCAGATGAGTTTCAATGAAATCAAGGGCTGTGCCGATCATTGCAAGCCGGATGTCGTCCATGCTGCTTTCCCTCCCCATCCGTCTGTCTCCCTCAGCATAGCACAAAAACAGATGGGATGTTTACAGGATTCTTGCGCATTGACGCGGGATCAAAAATACGCAGCCCCTGGCCGTCGTCAGGCCGTTGAAAAACCCTCTGATTTTGGAGAAAGCCGCCTTTCTTGCGTCCTTCGGATGCTCGCAACGCTCGCGGAAAATGCTGCGGCATAAGAGTTTGGGGCCCTGCCCAAAACCTTATGCCGCAACGTTTTCTGTAAGTGTAGCAAGCACCCAAAGGGAGCAGAAACGCAGCTCTTCCTTCAAGCCTGTCTATCGGAACGCGGCAGACGGACGCATATGGCTGCTTCCGCTACATCAGGGCACGCCGCGCATTTTCCAGCCGCTGCAGATACAGCCTGTAGATCAGCTCAATCAAAAAGGCCTGCGCACTTACAGCTGTACCCGCCCCGCCGAATCCACCGCAAAGCAGCGTGATGTCCGCCAGAACGCTCAACGACATTTTTGCCAGGGGCGAAATCAAAATCAGATAGCATCCCCTGCTGTGGACCAGCCTGGCCAAATCCGTCAGAAAGGCGGGCGCGTCGCTTTGCACAAACAGGATCACCGCATCCCGGGCTGTAACCATGGCACAGAGCTTGCGCTGCTCATGCGCGTTGAACGCGCACTGAACCTTCGGCATGGCGAGCATCAGCTGCCGGTAGGCGCCAAACGTCGATACCATCGATTTGCCCGCGCCCAGCACAAGGATGCGGTCTGCCAGCATCAGCCGCCGCACGGCCTCGTCCAACAGGCTGGGCTTAAGCAACTGATAGGTTTCGCGCAGCGCGTTGAGACAGCTGTCGTAAATATGCCTGACCTGAATGGCAACGGGATCGTCATCCGCTATGGGCGGATCGCTTTCCTGTTCCCTGGCACACAGGCTTACCGCCAGTGCTGTGCGAAAATCGCGATACCCGCTTACCCCCAGCGTGCGGCAGAAACGGAATATGGTGCTCTCCACCACTTTGCACTCCCGGGCAAGGGTGCTGATGCTCATTTCCAGCACGTCTTTTCCATGTTCAAGCACATAATCCGCAATGTTCTGTTCCATACGGGTGAACGTGTCATAACGGCGACTGATGGCGGCGAAAATGTCCTCGTACTTCACGAAAACTTCTCTCCTTGCAAAACGAGTTGCTTTAGATTGTATTAATTGTAACATTTGTACAAATTTCTGTCAATTGCGAAAATACGTGTAGCAGTAAATTGCTTCTTATGGAAATGCCTGTTTTGTTTTAATCCACGCTTTGCACGCGTGCTTGCGAATGGTGACGAAGCGTGCTACAATAAGGCGAAACCACATCATGCGGCATGGCGAGGAGGAAGCATGAACAACATTACCAACATGATCGCCGAGGGAAAGGGAAAGCGCCTCTATGCCACTGAAAACCCTGACGAGGCGGTGGTCTACTATCGTGATGAAACTTTTGCCTTCCACGGGCTCAAGCGCGGGCGCATCATCGGCAAGGGCGAGATCAACAACCTGATTTGCGAATACATGTTTACCCTGCTGACCCAAAAAGGTGTGCCCAACCACTTTATCCGGCGCATCGATAATCGTTGCTCGCTGATCAAACGGGTGGAGATCATCCCCGTAACCATCAAGGTGCGCAACATCGTGGCCGGCAGTCTGGCCAAACGCATCGGATACCCGGACGGTACACGCCTGAAAAATACCGTGGTGGAATACTGCCTCAAGGACCCGGAGCTGGAAGACCCGCTGGTGAATCTGACCCATATCACCGCCATGGAGATTGCCACGGCGGAGGAGATGCACCGCATGGAGGAAATGAGCCTGCGGGTCAACGATATTCTGAGCGAATGCATGCGTGAAATCAACATCGAGCTGATCGATTTCAAGCTGGAATTTGGCCGCTTTCACGGTGAAATTCTCCTGGCGGACGAGGTATCGCCCGATACGTGCCGTTTCTGGGATGCGCGTACCCATGAGCCGCTGGATATCGATCGTTTCCGTCATGACCTGGGCGACGTGGAGGAAGCCTACCGCGAGGTGCTGCACCGCCTGACGGGCAATGTGCTCAAAAATACCGAGGAGGAATGACGCTATGACCCCCTTCAGCGGCAAGACGCTGATGATCACCGGCGGCACCGGCTCCTTTGGCGAGGCGGTGCTCAAACGCTTTTTGGATACCGATATCGCTGAAATCCGCATTTTCAGCCGGGATGAAAAAAAGCAGGATGACATGCGCCATCACTACCAGAATGATAAAATCAAATACTACATTGGTGATGTGCGCGAGCTTTCCAGCGTGAAAAACGCCATTCACGGCGTGGATTATCTCTTTCATGCGGCGGCGCTCAAGCAGGTGCCCTCCTGTGAGTTTTTCCCGATCGAAGCGGTTAAAACCAATGTGCTGGGCGCGGATAATGTGCTCACCGCCTGCATTGAGGAAGGTGTGCGCAAGGTCATTTGCCTCTCCACCGACAAGGCGGCCTATCCCGTTAACGCCATGGGCACCTCCAAGGCCATGATGGAGAAGGTGTTTGTTGCCAAGGCGCGTACCGTCAGCCCCGAGCGTACGCTCATCTGCGGCACGCGCTATGGAAATGTCATGTGCTCGCGCGGGTCGGTGATCCCGCTGTTTATCGATCAGATTCGGTCGGGGCAGCCCCTTACCGTGACGAGCCCGGACATGACCCGTTTCATCATGAGCCTGGAAGAGGCCGTAGAGTTGGTGCTGTTCTCCTTTGAGCACGCGCACAGCGGCGATATTCTGGTCAAAAAGGCCCCCGCCTGTACCATCGGTGTGCTGGCCCAGGCGGTGAAAGAGCTGTTTCATGCGCCGGACCATCCCGTGCGCATCATTGGCATCCGCCATGGCGAAAAGATGTATGAAACGCTGCTGACCAACGAAGAGTGCACGCACGCTGAGGATATGGGCGATTTTTACCGCGTGCCCTCCGACGCGCGTGACTTGAACTACGATAAATACGTTGTGACCGGTGAGCAGGACCGCAATGTGCTGACCGAATTCAACTCCAGCAACACCCGGCTTTTGAGCGTGGAGGAAGTGAAGGAAAAGCTTCTGGCTCTGGACTACATTCAACAGGCGCTCGCTGCATGGGACAGGCTCTGAGCAGGGCGGAGGGGGCGCAGCAGGCAGCTGCCGCGTCCCTTTTTGCAGGCTGGCAGGAAAAGCTGATTGCTTCCGCGCTGGAAGGTGCGATGGGCGGCGTGTGGATGCTGGAGGACACGCCCGGCGGCGCGCTGGCTGAATGCGGGGATTTTCTGTTCCTTGAAGCGCGGGACAGCCAGACTGCGCGAAACCTGCTGATGGCGTGGAAGCGAGAGCACGCGGGGCGCTACGCCATTCTTGTGGCGCGCGACCCCGCATTGTCGGCGCTGGTGCCTGAGGTGTTCGCGGGCGATGCGGCGCTTACGAGGCGCTATGCCTTTCACAAGGGCGGCGAGGCCTTCGACCGGGAGCGCCTGGCGCGCTTTGCCGCCTGTGCGCCTGCGGACGTGGAACTGCGGCCGTTTGACCGGGAGGCCTGCCGCCTGGCCATGCAGGCGCCCTGGTCGAGGTCCTTCTGCGAACAGTTCCGTGACGAGGACGACTTTTTGGCCCGCGGACTGGGGGTGGCCGCATTGCGGGATGGCGAGCTGGTAGGCGGGGCGTCGTCCTACGTGTGCTTCAGCGGCGGCATCGAGCTGCAGGTGGAAACCCGCAAGGACATGCGCAGGCGCGGCGTGGCGCTGGCCTGCTGCGCTCGGCTGATCCTGACCTGCCTGGACCGTGGCCTCTATCCCAGCTGGGACGCGGCCAATCTGGAATCGGTTGCACTGGCCCGGCGGCTGGGCTACCGCCCTGCCGGACCCTATGACGCATGGGAGCTATACCGCTCTCCCCATACACAAAAAGACGGGGAAGGGCTTTTCCCGCCTGAAAAGCCCAATAACCCCTGACAACGCATCGCTTATTGAGGAGGATTCCTATGGCGCTTTTCAAGCGGCATGAGTTCAGCCAAAACAGCATCACCGAGGGCGTAATCTGGAAAAACCTGCTGGCATTCTTCTTTCCCATCCTGCTCGGAACCTTCTTCCAGCAGCTGTATAACACTGCCGATGCCGTAATTGTGGGCAAATTCGTAGGCAAGGAAGCGCTGGCCGCCGTGGGAGGCGCCACAGGCACGCTGGTCAACCTGGTGGTGGGCTTCTTTGTGGGCCTTTCCTCCGGGGCGACGGTCATCCTCTCTCAGTTCTACGGCGGGCGGCGCGACCGCGAGGTCAGCCAGGCGGTACATACCGCCGCCGCGATGTCGCTGGCGGGGGGCGCGCTGTTCACGGTGCTGGGCATCGTGTTTTCCCCTGTGATTCTGCGCTGGATGGGTACCCCGGCGGATGTGCTGGTCCATGCCGAGGTGTATGTGCGCATCTACTTTGCCGGCATGATCCCTTCGCTCATCTATAACGTGGGTGCGGGCCTGCTTCGTGCCGTGGGCGATTCCCGGCGGCCGCTGTATTTCCTCATCAGCGCCTGCATGGTCAACATCGTGTTGGACGTGCTGCTGGTGGTGGGCCTGGAGATGGGCGTGGCCGGCGCCGCGATTGCCACCATCTTTTCTCAGGCGGTCAGCGCCGTGCTGGTGGTGCTCACCTTGCTGCGCTCCCATCAGGCCTATCGCCTGGAACCCAGAAAAATCCGCTTCTATGGCAATCTGCTGGATCGCATTGTGCGCATCGGCTTTCCGGCAGGGTTGCAATCGGTCATGTATTCCCTCTCCAACATCATCATCCAGGCCAGCATCAACGCCTTCGGCACCGATATCGTGGCCGCCTATACGGCCTACGGCAAGCTTGACGGACTGTACTGGATGATGATCAACGCCTTTGGTGTATCCATCACCACTTTTGTGGGACAGAACTTTGGCGCGGGCAAGTACGACCGCATGCGCCGAAGCGTGCGCGTGTGTCTGCTGATGACCTTCGGCGCCACGGTGCTGATGAGCGGCTTTTTCCTGCTGCTGGGCGAGCCGCTCTACCGCCTGTTCACCGATGATGCGCAGGTGATAGCGCTGGGCATGCAGATTTTGCGGCTGCTGGTTCCCACGTATGTGACCTACATCTGCATTGAGGTACTGGCCGGCGCGGTGCGCGGAACAGGCGATTCGCTCATTCCCACGCTCTTTACACTCACGGGCGTTTGCCTTCTGCGCGTGGCGTGGGTGATGGGGGTGGCCCCCGCCTATCACAGCCTGACGGTGGTGCTGCTCAGCTACCCCATCACGTGGACGATCACCTCGGTGCTGTTTGTGATTTACTATCTCAAGGGTGGATGGCTCAAGCGCAGCATCAGCAAGGCGAAGCTGGAGGCTTGAGCCGTCGTTGGGCGCCTCAGGGCGCGACCGCCACCTTGAGCACCCCGTCCAGGCGGTTTTCAAAGATGCGGTAGCCTTCTTCAATGTCGGCAAGCGTACAGCGGTGGGTAATGAGCGGCGTGGTATCGATCTTGCCCTGTTCGATCAGACGCAGGGTTTCGGCGCAGTGGCAGCCATCCACTCCACCGGTTTTGAAAATCAGGTTTTTGCCGTACATATCGGGCAGCGGCAGCGTTTGCGGGCCGTCGTAGAGGGCTACGACGGTCACGGTGGCGTTGGGCCTGGCACAGGTCCATGCCATGCGGAAGGTATCCGGCGTGCCGGCCACCTCCAGCACCGCGTCCGCTCCGCCATGGTCGGAATGCTGACGCACAAAGGCTTCCAGCGATTCAGGCGGGGTGGTGAGCACCTCGGGGTGGTGGCTGCGCACGAAGGCCAGGCGCAATGGGTCCGCGTCGCATACGATCACACGGCGCGGATGCTTGAGCAGTACGCATTGCAGCGTACATAGTCCCGTCGGTCCCGCACCGATAATCAGCACGGTATCCTCCGGTCCGATATTCCCGATCTGTGCGGCCCAATACCCGGTCGCCAGCACGTCGCCCACCAGCAGGGCCTGTTCGTCGGTCACAGAGGAGGGGATGCGGTCCAGCCCCTGGTCGGCGTAGGGCACGCGCACATACTCGGCCTGTCCGCCGTCAATGCGGCAGCCCAGCGCCCATCCACCGTTGGGATCGGTGCAGTTGTTCACCCAGCCGTGGCGGCAGAAATAGCACTCGCCGCAAAAGGTTTCCACGTTGACGGTCACGCGGTCGCCCGGCTTTACGCGGGTAACGCGGGAGCCGGTTTCCTCCACCACACCCACCATTTCGTGTCCGACGGTGATGCCGGGCACAGCCCTCGGCACGCTTCCACGCCGGATGTGGAGGTCGCTGGAGCAGATACTGGCCAGCGTGACGCGCACGATGGCATCCCGGCTGTCCTGAAGGGTGGGGCGGGGCTTCTCCATCAGTTCGAAACGCCCCGGGCTGACGTAGGTATAGGCGAGCATGGCGCACAGCTCCTTTCGATTCGGATCCGGTGCTATTATAGCACAGATCGGGGCGGAGCGGATTGGGAAAGCGGGGGAGGGACCCGACGTTTTCAGAGAAAACCGGCCTTTGAAAGATAGAGGCAAACCACATCCGTAAACAGTGCCAGTTTCCATGCAAGCCGCCATAAAGCATTGCGCCGCCCGGCCTCCCCTTGAGCCGGGCGGCGCGCCGCATTTCAGCGGATGCCGTATTTTTCAATGACGTAGTCCATATCCTTGTCCCCACGTCCGGACAGGTTGATAAGGATGGAGCCGCGCTTCATCCGCTTGGCCAGCTGCATGGCGTAGGCCACGGCGTGGGCGCTCTCGATGGCGGGGATGATGCCCTCCATCCGCGACAGGGTGAAGAAAGCATCGATGGTGTCCTTGTCCCCGATTACGTCGTAGGTCACGCGGCCCAGATCGCGAAGGAATGCGTGCTCCGGTCCGGAGGAGGGATAATCCAGCCCGCTGGCTACGGAATAGACCGGCGCAGGGCCGCCGTTTTCATCCTTGAGCATGATGCTGTTGAAGCCGTGCATGACACCCTCGCTGCCATAGCTCAGGCTGGCGGCATGATCGCCCAGTGCCGGACCGCGCCCCAAAGGCTCCACGCCGTAGATATCCACCGGATCGTTCAGGAACCCGGCAAACATGCCCATGGCATTGGACCCGCCGCCCACGCAGGCAACCACAGCGTCGGGCAGCTCGCCGGTCATCTCCAGAAACTGCGAGCGGGCCTCGATACCTACCACGCTCTGAAAATCACGCACCATCATGGGAAAGGGATGCGGGCCCACCACCGAACCGATGCAGTAAATGGCATCCTGATATTCCTGGCTGTAGGCTGCAAAGGCCGCGTCCACCGCCTCCTTGAGGGTTTGAAGCCCGTTGGTCACCTCGACTACACGCGCACCCAGAATCTTCATGCGGGCCACGTTGGGAGCCTGTTTTTTTACATCCACGGCGCCCATGTAGATGTCGCATTCCAGTCCGAAGTATGCCGCTGCCGTTGCCAGCGCCACGCCGTGTTGTCCCGCGCCGGTTTCGGCGATAACCTTTTTCTTGCCCATGTACTTGGCCAGGAGCGCTTCGCCCATGCAGTGATTCAGCTTGTGCGCACCGGTGTGGTTGAGATCCTCCCGCTTGGCATACAGCTGCACGTTGCCCAGCGAGGATGACAGGCGCTCCAGGTGCGAAACCGGTGTGGGACGCCCCTGAAACTCCCGGCGAATGCGGCGCAGCTCGTTTACGAACTTGCTGGATTTGCAGATGGTCATGTAGGCGTCGGTGACTTCGTCCATAGCCGCCTGCAGCTGCGGCGGAATGTAGGAGCCGCCATATTTGCCGAAATAGCCGTTTGCGTCGGGATAGTTGCGGAAATAGGTATCAAAATCCACGTCATGATATTTCATGCTACGAACCTCCTGTTTATTGGATCGGAAAATGCGCCGTTTGAAGAAAAATCATTCATCGTCCCCGCCGGGACGCCATCGTTTGCTCAACCGCATTGTTTCCCTCCTGAAATCAAAAGGATTTTCGATTTCTGCGGGGAAATGAAAAAGCCCCTGGCAGAAATCTGTTTCTGCCAGGGACGAACTCGATTGTCCGCGGTGCCACCCTGATTCACGGGAAAAAAACCGTGCGCTTGACGAGATACGATCATATCTCCGGCAAATGACGCATGCCTTCGCGTCGCAGAATACTCTGTGGATTTCCACATTTGACTGCGCCCTCCGCGGTCCATTTGACGGTTCGTTTCCTGCCCGCTTTTCAGCACCGCGGGCTCTCTGGAAGGGCGTGGCCGCCTTTATCTCCGCTTCAACGGTTTGGAGTGTATGAATTTACAATCATTATACTGCACGCAAAGCTGTCTGTCAACCCCTCTGAAGCGCTTGTCTTGCTTGAAAGAAATGGATGCTGCAATTTCCAAAACGGTTTTGCCGGCAGAGGGAGACCGCTTTTCATCCAATTGGCGGTATGCTATAATATGGATCATCATTTTTGTCAAGGAGGTTGCGATTTCTCATGACCAAACGAGTTCTCACAGCGCTCATGGCCGTCGCATTGCTGTGCACGATGCTGCCGGCAATGGCCCTGGCCAACACGGGCAGCATGTATGTGCAGACCAGCAATGGTGGAAGCGTGCATCTGCGCAAGGATCCCATCGCTCCGGCGAATAATGTGCTGACCGACGTGCCCTATGGCGCAGTGGTGGATGTGCTGGGTTATCTTTCCGACCGCAACTGGGCACATGTGGCCTATACCAGCGGGGGCCGCACATGGGAAGGCTATATGATGACCCGTTACCTGGTGGTGCAGAAGCCCGAAAGCAAAAACAATACCAGTGACGACACGTCCGATACCCCGCAGATGCCCGATTTCAAGAACTTTCAGCTCGTTGAGCCCTACGAGGTGATTGTGCGCCCCTCCAAGCCCAATGGATTTGTCAACTTCCGTTGGGCCCCCTCCTATGACTGCCGTGTGATTATGCGCTGCTATGCGGGATACTCGCTCACCGTCATCGCGCAGGATAAGAACTGGGCGCAGGTGAGCGATCCCCAGACCGGCTATGTGGGCTTCATCAACCGCAGCTTCATTACGACGGTGGGCGACGGGACCAGCGTGGGTGCCGTCCTCAATAACTGAGCCGCCGTGGCAGAACCATGAAAAGAGGTGCAAGAAAGATGAAAAAGTTTTTTGCGGTATTGCTGGCCGTGCTGATGCTGCCGGTATTTGCGTTGGCGGAAGAAGCGCAGTCCGTTACGGTAAAGGTTAACGACACGCTGAGCATTACGGTAAATGTGCCGGACGGCTATGCGTTTGATCAGACGTGGTATGGCGATGTGCTCTACGCGCAGATGAGACCCGAAGAAGAGGGCAAACTGCTGATGGTGTTGTCCCTGGGCTATTCCGAAGAATATGCGGACCGGTCCATCAACGACCTGTCGGATGAGGAGCTTGATTCGCTGATCGCCGTCTCCGTATCGGACTTTGCCAATCCCACCTACACCCTTTCGGAAACCGCCGAGGGCACCAAGCTGATCATCGTAGACGAGAACTCGGAGAATGACGAGTATGCCGAGATCTTTACGGTCTATCAGGGCTATTTCATCGGCCTGCTGCTGGAGCCCGCAGGCGATGTGCAGGTATCCCAGGAGGAGCTGGATCTGGCGGTTCAGTTCCTCAGCGATATGCAGTTTGTGCATACCGAGGCATAAAAGCTGAAACAGGAAAGCGCGCTGTCCAAAACCGGGCAGCGCGCCTTTTATTTTTGCATCTTGTTTGCAGGAAACGCTGTCCCTCCTGCACCCTTCGGAGCGCGCAACGCTCGCCAAAGTGGTGCGGCTAAGGCTTGGGCACCGGAGGGAAGCAGGGGTCCTGTAGGCCCGTGCCACCGAAGGTGACAATGCGACCCGAAGGGGAGCGAAACGAGCCGAGGTCCGGCCAGCCTTCCGTGCCGATTGAGCGAACGGGAATCTGCTCCAAACGTCGCCCTTTGTCGGCATTCCTGAAAGACAGCAGGCGGAGGCTGAGCGGGTTTTCCGTCACGACGGGCGAGGCGTTGCCGCTTCAGAACCGCGACGCACAGCAATTTGCTCACGTTTCGTTCGTGCGGCGAAGGTTCCTCAGCCTGAGCGACAGCGCCGCCAGCACCAACGACAGCACCGCCATCAGCGCCCACAGGCCGGGCATGCTTTGGTCGCCTGTCAGCGGCAGCTGCGTGACACGAAGGGTGACTGCTGCGGAAACAATCTGGTCAAAGTTCCCGTCGGTCACAATGCAGCGCACCTGCAGACCATCCATGTCATAGGTCGCTGTCAGAAATAGAACCGCTTCCTGTGTCCCTGCCACGTCTGTCCATGCGCCGGTTTCTCCTGTGCGCATCTGCCAGCGGTAGGCATAGGGGAATGCGCCGCCGGAAGCCTCCACTTGAAACTGTGCCGTTTCTCCCATGATCACCGTCATGTCGGCGGGCTGACGCACAAAGACCAGCGGTTCCTCACGCAGCCGAATGACAAAGCGATTGTCGGCGACCTCTGCCTCCTGGTAGTCCTTTCCGGAAATCTCCACCGTCACCTCGGCGGGGTTGGAAGCGCCCGCCAGCCATGCCACCGGCAGCGTGATCGTGTGCGTGCGTCCGTCCACAATCTCCTGCGGGAACACATAGCGGAAGGTTTCCGCTTCTTCATCGCCGTCAGCCCATGCGCGCAGGGTTACGCCCCCTGTGCGCGAGCTTCGTCCGTCTGCCGCCGCGCGATTGAGGATGGTCATCTCCAGCATGCGCTCGCCACCGCGTGTAAAAACGCGGTAGCCCAGTTCCAGGTCCTCCGCAGAGGTGCCCACCGTTTCCGAGTCAAAGGTGATATCGTTGCTCAGGGGATATGGGACTGCACTGCTTCGGGCAGAAGCAGGCGGCGTAATCTGCACGCTGCCGTCCTCCATGTGATGCGCTTACCTACCGTCTCGGAATAGGGAAGACCCACGTAGGCGTCAACCTCCAGACTGGGCTTAAGGTAATATCCGTCCAGCTTCTTTTCAATCGTCGGGTAAGCGTTCAAAAGCGGCTCCGGCCTGACCTCCGGCACGCCCCAACGGCCTGCACAAAGAACAGAGATGCATAGCAGCCGTCCGCAGCCGTCCGAAACAGGTTCGTAGGAAGAGATGCGCTGACCGTCCGCATAGGTGGTTGTGCGCTCTGTAAAATTGTCGGTTGACAGCACGGCCACCACCGCACCGGACAGGCTGAGTCCGGTTGCCGGGGCAACGTCGAAATCATAATCCCAGCGCTCCTTAGCCGCCTGGGAGTACCAGTTTTCCAAGGTGCCGGTCGTCCCGGTGGAAAGGTTGATCCATGCCAGCCGCATTTCGTCGGCAAGATAGAAGCCGTATACATCTCCGCCCAGCTCGGCATATTTCATCTCGGGCATGCTCATGGACAGGGGCGTTTGCGTCTTTTTGGTCACGTTTACCAGCAGGTCGGGGTTAAGGGCGGCGCCGTTGAAGGTTTCCGTCTCTTCCTGCGAAGACATCAGCGAGGGTGCGGACGTCAGGGCGCGTCCGGATTTTCCGCGCGAATCATAGAGAGGAATGTCGCCGCTGTTCCAGATCGTAAACTTCCACTTTGCAAAGAAGATCTTCACCAGCAGATAGGCGCCGCCTCCGGCCGAAACGCGCAGATACTTATCCCCGCCGGTCAGCATGACCAGGAAGCTGATGTATCCGTAGCCGTTGATGCTGATGCTCAGCACGTTTTTGGCTCCGATCCCCGCCGCAAAGCCGATCTGCAGCCGAATCATGACGGACATGCCGCTGGTGCTGGTATCCAGTTTTAAATTGTGGAGGCTGGGCCAGCCGTTGTCCTTCCAGCTCACGCCCATTTCCACGCCCAGCATGCCAGCCGCCGATACGGACAGAGACAGACCCGCGCTGAGGAAAAAGGCGCTGATCTGCGTGGTCATCTCCACACCGAAGGTGGCGGTCACGCCCAGCATGGCCTGCCCCCGGATGGAGCCCTCCCTGTCGCTGTCCTTGAGGTAGCGTCCCTGAAGGACGAAGAAGAACCCGGCCTCCGCCGTAAAGCTGCCCAGGAACTGAAACCGTTTGCTTTCCTGCCCCTTCCATACGGCCTGCGCCTTGGCAAACTGCTTGGCGAAGTAGCCCTCTTTTTCCACTTCGCGCTGGCGCTTTTCCAGGTCGGCCTGATCCTGTGTTTTCCATAGAGCGGCATCGTCTGCGCCCGTGACATCCTTCATGGAGATGCCCATGGCAAAATAGGCGCTGCCGTCCAGATTGATGCCGATTTGAGGAATGTACTTGGAGGGCAGGTCGAAGCCGATGGAGGACCCTGCCAGAAAGCTGGGCAGGCTTGAAGGAAGGGTGAACCCCAGTCCGCCCAGGGACAGAATGCTGCTCATGGCTCCGCTCTGATCAAAGAGCGGGCCATCCAGCACACCGCGCTGTACCATCAGCTGGGTATCGAAGGTCTGACTGGTTCCATCCCCGGCGGTCAGGCGCACGCTCACCTTTGCTCCGGGCTTGAATTTGCGGAGCCAGTCGCCCTTGAAGCTGAAAATCTGATTTTTGCCCGCTACGCCCGAATAGGAGCCGCCGCTGGCCGCCTTTCCGTCGGTGGAAACATAGGTCAGCTCGACGGTAAACGTCCCCTGCGCGGACACCTGCACAGACAGATCCTGTGACGCGTCGTTGGCAGGGCTGTAGTATACGCCAAGCTCCTGGGCAAAAGCGTCCTTGCCGTTGAAGGTGATGGAAGATACATAGGGTGATCCGTCGTCAGCAATCAGGGTGAGGGCGCTGAATACGCCGCCCTTTTTCACGGAGGTTTTAGCCACGAAGACGTCGCGGTAACCCGCCTTTTCCACGCGGATGCTCACATTCATGTAGCCGTCGCTGTCGGGTGAAAAGTCCTTGACGGCAAAAATGGCATGGCCGCTGGTATCGGTAAGCAGGGTTTTTGCTGCGCCGCCCGCATCCAGATCGGCCACTGTGACCGTGACTCCCTCGGCCGCCGTGTGGTCAGGCAAGGAGACGCAGATGCCGAAACTGTTGTCGTTAAGCACGGTGATCTTCATGTCGGGCTCGGCCGTGCCTGCGGACAACCGCTGCATGCGGGTGGAGGCGGGGACGGGAATGCCCAGTGCATCCCGGGAAAGGGTCCTTTCCTGTACGGGAGAGGGCTGCAGCAACTGCGTGGTCAGCTGGGACAGATCGCTGGCGGAGGCACGGAGCTCCGTCGTGCCGGCACCCAGCAGCGCGCGCCATTCGGCAAGGCTCTGTTCCCAGGAAGGGTAGTGCTGCACCACGGCGGGAATGATGGCGCGGATGGTTTCGGAGGCTTCCCTGATGCTCCGGCCGTACTGAATGCGTTCCTTTTCGGAATATTCCGCGTTAAAAGGCGCGTTGCGGTTGGTGTAGATGTAATCGCTCTGCGCCACAAGCTCGTCATGATCGTAGGAAAGATCGTCCATCATGGCACGCAGGTTGGCTGTGAGGCTGTCCAGCTGGGCAAGCGACCCATTGCCGGACGTGAGCTCGGCGTAGCGCTGGGGATCGCTGAGCAAAAGGTCGGCCAGGGCTTTTTCCACGTCCTGCGCCGTATCCATCAGGCCCTTGAGATCATGCTCGATCAGCCGCTCCAGGTATCCGGCAATCTGGGCGGCGTTCATATTCTCGCTGGGTGTCATGCCGTCATGCCAGCCGGCGGCGTCCTCGTCAAGGCCGGACAGCGCCACCGCCGCCTCCAGCTCCGCCTCAGAAATCAGAAAGCGTTCGCCGTCTGCCAGCGCTTCCAGTGGCAGCGCCTGCAGAAAGAGCAGCGCGGAAAGTGCCGCGGCCAAGAATCGCTTGAACATGTCCTGCCTCACTTCACCTTTCATTCGTCGCTGGAGAGCACCGAGGAATCCGTAACGATTTCATAGTCCGATCGCCACGCCTGCATCAGCGATTCGAGCTTTTCCAGCTGCGCGGCTTCGAGCGCAGAATTCTCCAGGGCAGCATTTTCCTCCTCGTTCAGCACATGCGCGCCGCCCGGCTCATCGCCCATGTATTTGATGATGTGTACGCCGGCCGTGGTCAGCAACGGGCCGCTCACATCGCCCGGTTGCTCGAGCGCCGCGGACGCCGCGCGAAACGCCTCGGCCCAGTTTTCGCTCTGCGGGTGAAACAGGAAGCCCGGATCTTGTACATCCTGATGCGTGGAATCGATGCTGTATTCCGCCATCAGGGCTTCAAAGCTCTCGCCATGTTCCAGACAGGCGGCAATCTCCTGCGTCTTTTCTGCAAGCGCCGGCACAGCCTCCTGGTTCCTGGCGCCGTATTCCTCCAAGAGTGCCGTCACATTCGCATCGGCGTCGTCATAGGCGGCCTTGTAGGGGCGGTGTCCAGGCCATCCGCCGCAGCTCTTGCCAGTGCGTCGTAAGCCTCGTCCTTGGTTGCCTGCGCCTGCTGTACGCGCGAATCGATCTGATCCGGCGCCTCGGTGATTTCCTGCGGATAGGCCAGCAGAATGTGCTTGATGCGACGGTACCCCTGCGGCGTATAGAACGCCTCGTTGCCCGTCTGCAGGATCTCAGACTCATAAAGCGGAATATCGTTTTCATAGCGCAGCCGGTCCGGATTGACAAAGACGTCCAGATAATACTGCAAAATCTGAGCTGGGGTGACGGTTACATCGCCGCAGTAGAGGGCCAGGATGCGGCGGTACCGCTCGGAGGCCAGCGCTTCCTGATAATAGGCGTCCACGGTGTAGCCCTGCTTCTCCAGCCACTGGCTCACCTGCGCTTCGCTGACCTCTTCCCCGGATGCGGTCAGTTCCTGATACAGGCCCTGCCATACGCTCTCATACAGGTTTTGGGCATGGGTACGCAGGCTTTGCGCCTGTTCCTCCGTGATGATGTCCTGACCTGCCTCGCGGAGCTTGTTCTCAATCAGCCCCAGACCGATGAAGTGATCAATCGTATCCGCCGCCAGCTGTTCCCGATCGGCCTGGCTCAGTTCTATCCCCATGGCGGCATAGTAATCCAGCGCGGATTGGTAGGAAAACCGCACCACCTCAGGCGAATAGGATACATCGCCCACACGTACCGCGGGGAGCTCCTCCGCCTGCGCGAAGGATAGCAGCAAGAGGGTCACCAGCATCCAGCACAGCGTCGTTTTCAGCTTCATTTCTTTTGCATTCTCCTTGTTTTCCGCAAATGAGTCAGGCTTCTTGATGAGCGGGAAAGAAACCCGTGATGTAAATTGAATGATAATCTTTGTGAACATAGCAGATTTCACCACTTTGCACCAGTGCCTTTTTAAACTCTTAACTATAATTGTAATGCAATTTACATACGGGCAGACCGGGATGGCAGGAAAGCGGTGGATAGTGTCCGGCCGGAGTTTGCCGGGCCTTTCCGAAAGAGCAAAACATCTGCTGGCACGGGCCCTGTCGCGCTAACAGCTGCTTCCTGTGCAGGCGTCGCAACCGTCCCGGGGAGAACGGCTGCCAAATGCGGCAACAGGACTTCCTGCTTCCAATGACCTGTACGCCTCGCGACGACAAAAGGAAAATAATTGAAGGGAACCATAGGCCCTGCCTTGCCTTTTTCCTCCCGCCATGATACAATCACCCCATCAGGAAGGAAGTGAAGACGATGGATTCCATACGCATCGTCGTGATTGGCGCGGGCGCCATCGGCGGAGTCACGGCCGCGCTGATGAAGCAGGGAGGAAGCGATGTGACGCTGGTGTGCAAGCATCAGGAGATTGCGGATATCGCCTCCGGCAGAGGCCTGCACATCACGGGAGTAAAGGGCGAGCACATGGTGCACCTGGACGCTGTGGCCGATATTGCCGAGCTGGACGGAACCTATGACGTGGCGCTGATCGCCACCAAGGCCTACGATATGCCCGCCTGCGCGCGGGCGCTGTTGCCCTATCTGAAAGACAATTCGCTGGTTCTGAGCCTGCAGAACGGCATTTGCACCGATGCGCTGGCAGTCGTTGTAGGCAAAGAACGCACGGTGGGGTGCGTGATCGGCTGGGGCGCAACCATGCTCGGGCCGGGCGAGCTTGCTGTGACCAGCAAGGGAGAGTTCCTCATCGGACGCATCAGCGGCGATCAGGAGGCGCTGGAACCCATCCGGCGCGCCATGAATGCAGCCGCACCGACGGTCATTACACCGGACATCTATGCGGAGCTGTATTCCAAGCTGATTGTCAACAGCTGCATCACCTCGCTGGGGGCCATCTGCGGCCTGTATTTGGGGCAGATGCTCCGCAGAAGCCAGGCAAGGCGCATCTTTCTGGGCATCATCCGCGAGGCGATGGATGTGGCGCATGCCCAGGGCCTGAAGGTGCCGCCCTTTGGCGGAAGGCTGGACTATGACAAGCTGCTGGCGGGGGATGGAGCGCTGGACAATTTGCGCCGGCACGCCATGATCCTGTTGGTGGGGCTCAAGTACCGGCGGCTGAAAAGCTCCAGCCTGCAATCGCTGGAGCGGGGACGGCCCACCGAGATTGACTATTTCAACGGCTTTATCGCGCAAAAAGGCGAGGAGCTGGGCGTGGATTGCCCCATCAACCGTCGCTTGACCGTCATGATCAAGGAAATCGAGGGCGACAAGCGCAGCATCAAGGTCGCAAATCTCTACGATCCTGTGTTCTGTGCGCAAAAGAGTGCGCGTCACAGCGCAAAGGCCTGATCGCAAAGCAAAAAGACCGCTTCGGAAGGAAAAAAACCTCCCGAAGCGGTCTTTCTTGAAGGGTTACGCGTCGCGATAGCCGTTGGGATTATTGCTCTGCCAACGCCAGGAATCGCGGCACATGTCGTCCAGCGTCTTTTCCGCCTGCCAGCCAAGCAGCTCTTTGGCCTTGGTGGGGTCCGCGTAGCAGCGGGCCACATCGCCCGGCCGGCGGTCTACGATGACATAGGGAATCCGGATGCCGTTGACACGCTCGAAGGTATTGACCAGATCCAGCACGCTGTATCCCGTACCGGTACCGAGGTTGAACACCTCGCAGCCGCTGTGCTGCATCAGATAGTTGCAGGCCGCCACATGACCGCGCGCCAGGTCCACCACATGGATGTAATCGCGTACGCCCGTGCCGTCATGCGTGGGATAGTCGTTGCCGAACACGCGCAGCTGCTGGAGCTTGCCGCTGGCCACCTGGGTGATGTAGGGCATCAGGTTGTTGGGAATGCCCACGGGATCTTCCCCGATGAGGCCGCTTTCGTGCGCGCCGATGGGGTTGAAGTAGCGCAGCAGCGCCACCGACCAGTCGGGATAGGCATGCGCCACGTCCCGGAGGATCTGCTCGATCATGTACTTGGTCCAGCCATAGGGATTGGTGCATCCGCCCGTATGCATGCTTTCCACCAGCGGCATCTCATCAGACATACCATAGACCGTCGCGGAGGAGCTGAACACAATGCGCTTGACGCCGTGCTTGCGCATCACCTCACACAGGGTGAGGGTGCTGTCCAGGTTGTTGCGGTAGTATTCGAGGGGCTTCCCCACACTTTCGCCGACAGCCTTGTACCCCGCAAAGTGGATGACCGCGTCAAAGGAATGGGAGGCGAACACCTTGTCCAGTTCGGCGGCGTCGGTTACGTCCACGTTATAGCAGCACACATGCTGCCCGGTGATGGTTTTCAGGCGGTCGAGCACATGCTCGCTGGCGTTGTAGAAGTTATCCACGATAACGGCCTCGTGGCCGGCTTTGAGCAGCTCCACATAGGTGTGGGAACCGATGAAGCCCGCGCCGCCCGTGAGAAGGATTTTCATGAAGCGCACGTTCCTTTCCTGTTCAGTTAAAACAGCTTCTCGGGATAGGTGCCGTCCTCGTGCATCTTTTTGAGCTCGGCCTGCACATAGGGCTTATCCTCGTGGTAGGTCACGCCGAACCACACCGCGTCGGTAGAAAGCACATCCACCTTCAGGCCGTCCTCGTGCATGAGCTGGTCCACGAGCACGGGCAGCACATATTCGGCCTTGAGCTCGGTGGGGGAGAGGCTCTTGAGGAAAGCGGTGAAGCGCTCTTCAGCCTTATCAAACAGCCAGGGCGTGAATCCGAAGAAGTTCATGCTGACCAGGCTTTCGGGATTGAGAATGACGCCGTTTGGGTCCTTCTCGGTATCGCGGATGGTGCCGTCGGGGAAGGGCTGGATCTTGTAGGTTTCGGTCACGGAAGTCAGGTGGCCGTTTTCATCCACATCGCACACGCCACGGGTGACATGGCCATGCTCGCTGACGGTGTTCTTCAGATAGTAGCCCACCATGCAGGCGTGTTTTTCGGGAGCGAGCTTTTCCAGATGGTCCACCATGGTCTTAAAGGCGCTGGTGCCATAGTAATCATCCGCGTTGATGACGGCGAAGGGCTCGTGGATCAGGTCCTTGGCCGCCAGAATCGCCTGCACCGTGCCCAGGGGTTTGGTACGCTCGGCGGGGATGGAGCAGCCCGCAGGCAGATTGCCAAGCTCCTGGAAGGCGTATTCCACCTTCACAGTGCCCTTGACCACGTCGCCCACCAGTTCGCGGAAGCGGTCCTCAAAGTCATGCTTGATGATGAATACGACCTTGTTGAACCCCGCCTTCACGGCATCGTAGATGGAGTAGAGCATCAGCACCTCGTTATGAGGACCCATGCCGTCAATCTGCTTGTTTCCGCCGTAACGCGAGCCCATACCGGCGGCCATGATCACTAAGGTTTTATCCATGTTGATCAATCCTTTCTCCCGTATCTGTTTATGCTCGACCCGTCTTACGGCGGGGGAAAGCTGGCTTATAGCGCCGTGCGCAAAGGCTGTTTGCCCTTACCCCTGCGGGAGCCGGTCTTTTTTCCCCGGCCGCCTGAGGCCGGCCCGGCAAGGGAAACCGGCCGGGGTTCCACGCGCATCTCCGGGCAGTCTACAGGCTTGTCCTCAAAGCCCTCTGTGCTGTCGCGGCGGAAAAAGACCGTCAGGGTGCGCAGCATGAGCTTGAAGTCGTAGGAAAGGGAAAAGTTTTCGATGTAGAGGAGGTCCAAAATCGCCTTGTCCTTGGGACTGGTATTGTACTTGCCCTCGATTTGCGCAAGGCCGGTCAGCCCCGCCTTCATCTGCTGGCGGTAGGCGAATTCGGGTACCTCGCGAGTGTAGCGGTCCACATTTTCCAGCATCTCCGGGCGGGGGCCCACGATGCTCATGTCGCCGCGCAGCACGTTCCACAGCTGGGGCAGCTCGTCAATGCGGTACTTGCGCAAAAAGCGGCCCACCGGGGTGACGCGCACATCATCCTTGCGGGCGGAAAGGCAGTTTTCCTCCTCGCGGTTTTCCGGATACATGGTTCGGAACTTGATGATCTGAAAGATGCGCCCATTGATGGTGGCGCGATCCTGCCGGAACAGCACCGACCCGTTGCCGCTGGCTTTGAGCACGATGGCGGTGGCCAGCATCACGGGACTGGTCAGCACCAGCCCGGCCATGCTGATGACGATGTCGCACGCGCGCTTGAGAAACATCTGCGTAAGGGTAAGCTCCATGCGGTGGATGAACAGAAAGGGCGCGTCATCCAGAATGTTTTGCTGGGCGGTGGAGATGACCACATCCTCCAGCTCAGCCAACAGGTAAATGGTTTTGTTGTGCTTGTAGCAATAGGCTTCCAGCAGGGCTTCCTCCGTATCAGGAATGCCCGCCAGAAATACCACGTCGTGGTCCTGAATGGTCTGCTTTACGTCCGGGCATTCGTAGTGGACCACGTCGGTCAGCCGGTAGCGCTGGCGAAACGTGGCCATTTTGGAGGCTACGTGCTCAGCCAGCTCCTGGGAAGACGCGACGATGCAGCAGTCCAGCGGCGGATTGATGCGGAAATAATACCGGTAGCCGAGCGCTACAAAGAGATAGATCATGAGCAGCTGCAAAATGAAAGCCCCAAACAGCAGGGCCAGGTCCTCGCCCCAGAAGGTAAAGCTGGGGTTGGCATCCGGGTTGTTGGGGTTAGTGTTCATGATCTGCAGCATCACATAGGTGATCAGATCTGTAAAAAACGTGGCCAGCGATATGCTGGCAAAGACGGACCGCATTTTTTTGACGCCGATCTCATAGCCGCCATACACCACGCTGAGGAGCAGCATGGTCAGCACAAACGTAGCTATCGTGGTGCCGGCGGTACGGCTGATGTTCAAAATGGCCTCGTTGGTAATGGAAAGCATGCCAAAAAAGGACACGAACAGCGATGCATATAAAAGCGCCTGGAAGCATAGCTTCATCAGCTGTGTGGCATAAAAGCGTTTGCGTTGCATAGACGCCTCCATCAGTGCGGGTCCTGTCGGGGAGAATGGCACAGCCCCGAAAAAAACCCATATACCTTACACAGCATAGCACGGCATTTGGAATGTGTCAAGCGCGGTCAGGGCCCAGAAGCCGCCCGACGGCTGCGGCCAGCGCCTCCACATCGGTTTCGGTGTTGTAGATGCCCACGCTGGCGCGGCAGGCGCCCGTGTGCAGCGTGCCAAGCCACTGGTGCACGGAGGGAGCACAGTGCAGCCCAGCGCGCAGGGCGAAGCCGTCGTGGGCCAGAGCGTCGCACAGCTCGCCGGGGTCCATGGCGGTGGGTACAAAGCTGACAACGCCCACCTTGGGCGCAGCGGGGTGGCCCAGCACGCGCACGCCGCGCAGGGCGGACAGGCGCGTGCGCAGGTCGCGCGCCAGGGAATCCTCGTACTGCTCAATTTCCTCCCGGTGAGACAGCGCGAAGCGCGCTCCAACCAGCAGGCCCGCAATCCCCGGCAGGTTGGCGGTGCCGCTTTCGTAGCGGTCGGGAAGCTGTTCGGGCTGAATCATGCTTTCGCTCTGCGAGCCGGTGCCGCCCACCACCAGCGGCCGGGGCAGCATGCCGCGGCCCAGCACCAGCACGCCCGTGCCGTGCGGACCCAGCAGTCCCTTGTGACCCGGCATGGCGATCATGTCCGCGCCCAGCGAAGATAGTGATACATCCAGAATGCCCGCCGTCTGTGCGGCATCCACCATCAGGGGGACACCGTAAGGCTTGAGCGCGCGGGACAGCTGCTGCACCGGCTGCACCACGCCTGTCACGTTGCTGGCATGGCAGATCACGCATAGTGCGGTGCGCGGCGTAATGGCGGCAGTCAGCGCCTCCGGAGCGATCAGCCCCAGGCTGTTGGGCGCGAGCATGCGCACGCGGATGGCGCCCTGCTCCTCCAGCCCCTTGAGCACGCGCATCACGGCATTATGCTCGGCGTGGGAGCAGATCACCTCGTCTCCTTCGCACAGCGTGCCGCGGATGGCGGTGTTGAGCGCCTCGGTGCAGCTGGGGAAAAAGATGACGTTTTCGGGCGCGGGCGCGTCAAACGCCTCGGCCAGCAGCTCGCGGCACCGCTGAATGATGCGTCCCCCACACAACGAGAGCGCATGCCCTGAACGCCCCGGATTGCCGCCGAGCTTCTGCAGTGTGCCCGCCATGGCGCGCACCACCATGGGCGGTTTGGGAAACGAGGTAGCGGCGTTGTCCAGATAGATCATCTCGAAAACCTCCTTCGAGGCCCCACACACGCGGGCCGCTCTACGCATACTGTATGAGCAGGGAGGGGGGAAATGAACCCATGCAGCAGGAAGTTTTCGGGATCGCGTCGTTTCGCTCGCGGCAGCAGGTACTTAAATTTGAAGGCGCGCTGCGCCGCGCTGGTGTTCGCGTATCGGTCATCACCACGCCGCGCGATGTGTCGGTGGGGTGCGGGCTGAGCATCCGCTTTGAGCTGAATGATGCGCGGCATGTGATGGAGGTGTATGAGCAGCTCCATCCCTCAAACCTGATCGGCTTCTATCGCGTGGAGCGCGAAAATGGTCAGCGCACGGTGACAAGGCCGCTGTAAACGGCTTGCCAGACGGTCCCCGGCAGGAGTATGCTTGCCGGGGACCGCTTTTTTCTCGCACGGGTGCAACCTTCAGGGCTCCCGGCGCTTCTAATGGAGGAAAGGGGGAGGAACATGGACAAGCAGACCTTTTCCGAGGCGGTTCAGCGAATGGAGCGTAGCCTGTACCGTGTGGCCATGAGCTATACCGGCAACGTGTCGGACGCGGCCGACGTGGTGCAGGAGGCGCTGCTGCGCGCGTGGAACCGGCGTGACACCCTGCGCGACGAGCGCTACTTCGATACGTGGCTCATGCGCGTTGTGATCAACGAGAGCAAGACGCTGCTGCGCAGGAGGCGGCGCGTGCTGCCCATGGCCCAGCCGCCCGAACTCCGCGCGGCCGAGCCACCCGGCGCGGATGTGGCGCTGTATGAAACGCTGTTCAGCCTGCCGCCCAAATACCGCGTGCCGCTCATACTGACGTGCCTGGATGGATACACCATGCGCGAAGTCGCGCACATGCTGGGCGTGCCGGAAGGCACGGTGAAGGCGCGGTTACACCGCGCACGCCTACAGCTCAGGGAGAGACTGGGAGAGGAGGAAACAGACGATGCGTGAAAAAGATCTGGACCGCGCCTTTGGCAATACGCCGCCCGCGTTCACCGGGCGAATCAATCAGACACTTGCACAGCTGGAGGACAAACCCCGTCGCATTCCGCGCCTGCGCGCGGCGCTGATCGTGGCGGCGGTGCTGGCGCTGCTGTGCGGCATTGCCTACGCGGTGATCATGCAGGGGCAGGCATGGTATTACAACAACCGGTTCACCGCCTATCAGGAACACGAGCCCCAGAAGCACCAGGCCATCATGGATAACCTACAGATCGTGACGCTCCAGGAGCAGACGGAGGGAACGCCCGTGCGCGTGACCGTGCAGGACGCGGCATGGGTCCCGCAGGAGAAGCTGCTGACGGTATCGCTGCGCGCCGTAGAGACGGACCCGCAGACGCAGGAACTGCATCCCATGTGGAACCTGGACCCTGACGGCAGCTACGTGGGGGATGACGCGGAGGCGCTGGCCGAGGACGAGGAGGCCCGGAGCGAGCATTGGCTGCTCACGGAAAAGGGCTTCGGTCCCGTGCGGGAGATGATGAACGATGGCTCGAAGGAACTGCTGCTCTTCGAGGCGGATCGGGTACTGCTGGGCACCCCGGACAATGCGGTGGAAATAGTGGGGAATGGCAGCAGCATGGACAGCTTTGTGGGGGAGGACGGCGCGGTCATCACGGTGATTAAGATGGAGCTTCCCTGGATGGATGAGGGCTACGAGGCGCAGATCATGGCCCTTGAGGGCATGGAGGAAGCGCAGAAGGAGCGCCTCGTGACGCAGGCCCGTGCCGCGCGGGAAGCACTGTTGGTCCAGACCGGCGGCGAGCTGAGCCTGTGCGTGCCCTACGAGGTGTCCACCTATGTGGAGGGAGACGACGAGGCCCTTTACTGCGGAGGGGTGAAAGGCTGGGTCGGCTTCCGCATCCGGGTGGAGGAAACCGCACAGTAAAGAAAAAGAAAGGCAGCCGTCCCAAATCCGCACTTGCGTGAGGGTGGGACGGTTGCTTTCACATTGAAAAAAAGATGTCCGAAGCTGGCAGGCTGCGCTTGAGGGGTTCGCGTTTTTGTGACCGCGTCGCAGGCGCAGGGGAAAGCACTGTGACAAGCAAACGCCCCGTGCTTTCCGGCACGGGGCGTTCAATGTCCAATCGGCGATCCCATCAGGCTTCCACGTTGGACTTGGAGGGCAGCGCACGCTGCACGTTGCCGCTGCGCAGGCAACGGGTGCACACATTCAGACGCTTGGCCTGACCATCGACCACGACGCGGACGCGCTGCACGTTCGGCGCCCAAATGCGGTTGGTCTTGCGGTTGGAGTGGCTCACGTTGTGGCCGCTCATGGAGCCCTTCGCACAAACCTCACAAAACTTGCCCATCACTACACCTCCTAACGGGAGTTTGCATTCATAACAGCCTGTCTATTGTATCATGGTTTGCATGCTTTGACAAGAGAAAACATGGATTTTGGCGAGAAATTTCGTGCCGGATCTCTCACTTTATTTATCATCCATCTTGAGCACGGCCAGAAACGCTTCGCTGGGCACGGAAACGGTACCGAACTGGCGCATGCGCTTCTTGCCTTCCTTCTGCTTTTCCAGCAGCTTTTTCTTTCGGGAGATGTCGCCGCCGTAGCACTTGGCCAGCACGTCCTTGCGCATGGCCTTCACGGTTTCGCGGGCGATGATCTTGCCGCCGATGGCTGCCTGAATGGGAATTTCAAACAGCTGACGGGGAATCACATCCTTGAGCTTCTCGGCGATGCTGCGGCCGCGCGCATAGGCCTTGTCCTTGTGAACGATGATGGAGA
>OLPF01000079.1_pt1 | contig 106108 bp, 96 predicted proteins | sample 1673121 | NCBI WGS metagenome assembly OLPF01 (sample SAMEA3136756, study PRJEB25190) | human gut metagenome
GGCACGTCTGAAAGAAGCAACAGAAAGATCCACCGTAATTCTATCAGAATTACGGTGGATCTTATGGTGGAGCTGATGGGATTCGAACCCACGACCTCTCGGATGCGAACCGAACGCTCTACCGCATAGCACACTTTTAGCCACCGAAATTATAGCAGACCAAAATCGAAAAAAGCATATAAAAATATGACCACCGCGAAAAATGGTGTGTATTCTTGGGCTGAGGAAGCACTTCCCTCCTGCAAGCGCAGGCCGGAAGTGTTGCTATACCCAAAAGGCGACCCAGAGTACAAGAATACGCAACTCGCAGTTGTTAATGATGCAGGATATATCTTGGCGATGAACACGATGGCTCTTAAGCATGAGTGTGTTTACAATATGACTTTTATTGCGTCGAAAAGTCGTAGAGAATTGGATGAGCTGCAAAAATTTTACAGAGAATATAGGGCTCAATTTGAAGCGCTGAAACAGTAGAAAAGAAGGTGATAGATTTGCCCACAAGAGCCAAGAGCAGGAATGACACGAAGAAAGAGGCGGCAGAAGAACAGTGCTTCAAACTCGCGCTTGATGCGGCACGAAGGCGAGGTGGGGGCACATACAAGATAATGTCGTATTTAAATGGCCAGAATATTGATACCCGCGCAAAGAAGGATCGTCCAGACTTAATTAGACTATGCACGAACGCCAAGCATGAAGAAGTAATTGTGGGAATAGAGCATTTTTGCGTAAATCAAATGGTTAAGCGTGTAGGTGATCGATATAAATCCGTAGGCAAAGAACTAAGAGGGCATATAGATGCAACTTATGAAAAAGGCCACACGGAGTTGGAAACTACCGGAGAAGTTTCAGATGACCTTTGCCATAAATTGCTTGAAGAAAGCGTGCTGTTGGCTCAACAGGCAAACACCCCACAATATAGGGGCTTTTTGGAGGCATTTCGCATTTCTCTTGAAAAGCACCTTCGCAAAGCGGGTGAGTATCGAGCCAACATTCAGAAATTTGCTGGCCAAAAGAAAATACAGTTAGCATTTATCATAGAGGTGGAAACGGCGTTTACGCAATTGTTCCTTAATAATGGTCGAAAAACGTTCATTGATGAAACTGGCTTGTTGCCTATGACAAGCGATGTTGTTAATATACTATCTTCTATTCCGTCGGATCAGGTTGACTACATCATTCTCTATTTTACATCTGCCGCCTTCAAACCTGATACAAATGCAATTGCAATTCGAACAGGGAATATAAAGAATCAACTGAAGAACCAAAATGTGACGATATACAAATACGCAGGAATAGACAAATGCAATGACGGAGGTGTTTCTTTTACACCTCCAGAAGTGACCCATAGAAATGAAGATGGGGAGTATCAAGCCAAATATTCATATTCCATTCCGCCATTAGATAAAGATAGAAACCAACGTATTTGGCCAGCATTCAAAACTGCATACTATGCACATAAGCGAGGAGTGCCATTCGTGGCTACACGCGAGGTGCAGGCAGCTCTATTCACATTAGGAAAATTTGTTGATCGCTTTTATGGCGTGGGTACAGATGTGGGTGTGGTTTTTCAAAAAAACGTTTCACAAGAGGTGGAGAAGCGATTTAGGGATTTTGATCGTTTATACCCGCTTCCGAAACAAAATAATGACTAAGCAGACCGTTTGTAAATGTACTTGATGGATCTATACAGTAAACAGCCATGCTTGCAGTGGAATAATTGCCACGAATGTCGAAACCCGTCTCAATTTGAGACGGGTTTCTGCTATTCCTTCGATGCTTCCAATGCGCTGCGAATCATGGAGGCCATCATGTTCAACTGCTTCGGCGTGGCGGTTTGCAGCAGCTCCAGCAGCGCATCCATGTCTTGATTGCCCTGCTGCGGCAGCACCTCCACCAACAGATACGTCGGAGAGACATTCAGCGCCGCGCACAGCGAGACGAACACCGGCAGGCTGGGAACTTTTGAGCCTGCCTCGATCTGCCGTAGGTAGGTGGCATTGATGCTGCACTTTTCCGCCAGCCGCTCACCTGTCCAGCCGCGCTCCTTGCGTGCCGTATTGATCCTCTTGCCTAATAGCTTCTTATCCATGTGTCGCCTCCGTCTGTATGCCTAAAGCGTTTTATTTATACGCTTATAGCTTACATTTTCCTTGACGTGAAAAATAGCGACTGATAGAATATTAAATATAAGCTGATAGACTACAAAGCGGGTGAGACGATGGACAAGCCGGTGCGCTGCGCGGTCATGGGGCAGCATCCCCTACGATTCCCGTGGGGCTTCGATGAAGAAGACGCGTCCTGCGCCAAAATGAAAATGGAACTGGCGCAGCAGATCATGGTGCTGTGCCAAGAGGGAGTGTCGCAATTTCTTGTCGCCTGCGACTGCGGCGTAGGACTGTACGCCGCCGAGATCGTCAACGGCCTGCGGATGACCGACCGCGACCTGATGTTGCTGTGCTATACGCCCCACGAAGAACAGGCCACCAAATGGGCGCCGTATCTGCGGGAGCGCTATTTTACCATGCTGGAGAACAGCACCCATATCTCCGCCGTGTGTCCTGTAGACATACCGGACGCGCAGCTGCAAGCCTACAAGAAGATCATCGACCTCACGGACGTGGTGCTGTGCGTCTCCGGCACGGACGCACCGGCATCGTCCGGCGCGGAGGACGCTGCGCTGGCCTACGCGCTGGCGCAGAAGCCGCTGGTGCTGCTGCACCCCACGGAACTGACCACCATGCGCATCGGGTGGCCGTTCCGAACCGGATAAGCGCAGGAAAATCGTGGCGGATGGGCAGGGATTCCCTTGCAATTCGGGCTTTTCTGTGTTATACTGCCGATTGACAACTGAAAAAACGGACGGCGCGCCGGTCTTTTGGGAGACGGGCGGCGGAATGGGGTGAGAAGCCCCGCGAGAAGGTCACTGTGATGCCTGCGCGATATGCGGCAGGCTAAGTCAGGTACGCAATGCGCCGGAGCCGATAGGTTTTGCCATTTCCGAAGCCGAGATGAGAGTGCTGCGCACGGTCATTTTTGGCCGTGCGTTTTGTTTTGCGTCAGAACGGACATTTTCGGGGAGAAGCGGTACCGCTTCATGCTTTGCATATGCAAAGCATGATCTTCTCTGTCAGCCGAGGCGGTTTGAACGGAAACCGCCGCTTTCCATACGGGGGATGGGGCCAGCCGTCCCATCCCCCGAACCTCTAAAATTCAGGCCTAATGGTCTTTTGATATAGAGAAAAATCACAAGAGAGAAAGGAAGGTCACGGAATGAAGAAGAGAATTATTTCATTCCTGCTGGCGCTGATGATGGCGGTCTCGCTGCTGCCGGTCAGCGCCTTTGCCGCGGATAATACATACGCCGTGACGCCGGACACAGAACCGTCCGTCATCGATGATGCCTACACCGTGGCACCGGATACGGAGACATCGGGCGATGCATTTGCTGCAGCGCTTGCGGCCAGCAATACGGCTGCGGTTCCGACCCTGCAGGAGGGTGTATCCCCTACGGCGGAGGCCACTGTGCTGGCAGGAGCGCCGTACAGCATCACCGAGCTGAACGCGGGCAAGGTGTTCTGGAATAACGAAAAGAATCGGCCGCTTGTTGCCGCCGAGAGTTTCTACTATCGCCGTTCCGCTGATGGCGGCAAGACCTGGAGCAATCTGCGGAGCTTCTGCTATCCCAAGCAAGATACTGGATTTTCCGGTACGGGAGTGGTCTGCGTCCTGATGGAGAGCAAGCCCGGCGACTATATGTATCGCATCTGCGCCACAACGGATGGCAAGAATTTCTCCGAGGATACCTGGACGCTGACGCTGCACGTGAAGGAGAATACCGCCTATGATTTCGACTTCCTGTTCTGCGTTGGTCAGGACTACAACGGCAACTATCCCATTCTGAAGCTGTACAACGTGGTGAAGGACGCATCCGGCAAGGAGGTCCTGGGCGACGAGTTGAAGAACTGCTTCCTGTACAGCAACTATACCAGCACCCTGCCGGATGACGAGACGGAATACGATCCCGCTATGGGAAAGCTGGAGGAAAAGGACAATCTTCAGCGGTTTTATACCCATCTGTCCAGCGGCCGCTATGCCTACCGTGCCTTTGGCTATAATGAGGAGACTAAGGCTTATGACATTCCGCTGGGCGGCATGACATTGCAGCTTCCTCTGGAGCAGAACGATGTGTTCACCGGTGAAAACCAGTATGCCTACATTCTGTGCGCCGCCTATGGTGTAAATGGCACAAAGGCGGATGGCTCCAGCTTTGGTGCGGACGATTTCAAGGTAGAACTGAACTGCCCTGTGATGAACAGCACCGCGGAACTCGGCGCTTCCTTTGAAAAGGATGGTCATACCTACTATCCAACCATGGTCTTTGCCCAGAGCCGCGGCTGCCTGTATGGCATCTATGTCGGAGCCACCATGGCGGGCTACGGCTCCTCCATCAGCGCGGGAGAGTACTTTGAGATCCAACCGGAGGCCCAACTCAAGCTTGAAACACTGGAGACTGCTTCTCAAGTAACATACACGGTGCCCTCAGACGCCACCTTTAACCTCTACCGCCAGATGAACAACTTCAACACCAGAGTGGTGGAGCCGATCATCGATTGGAAGGACAACGGTGATGGCACAAAATCCGCCACCTACGAGATCAAGCGACAGACAAGTAACAGCATGGCGGGTACCGATCTCTACACTTGGCGTCTCAGCGACGCGACCCATGTGACACGCGCCGGTTTCTACCAGCAGAGCGATATCAAGGAAGAGACCTACAGCGTTACGCTGTCCTTTGACGATGGCCTTAACCCCAATAATACCCAGCGTATCTCCCATGACCGCAGCGGTCTGGGCACAGGCGCGGCTCCCCGTGATGAGGCGGACATTCAGGTAGGTCTGGATCCCACCGGCTACAAGGTGCTGGACGGTACGTCCCGCCTGCGGGCTTACCGCTTCTGGGAGCTGATCAGCAGCGATACGGCCAATATTATCATTGAGCCTGACTTCCACTGGGATGTGCTCTCCGGCGACGTTACCTTTACCACTGTCAACGGCGGTAATGCCGGTAACAACTGGGCGGACGTGACGCCCGGCACAGAGGATTCTGTGATCGCCACATGGTATGACAGTATCGACGTGAATCCGCAGGATCACGCCAGAACCTGCGGCCTGTTCCCCGCCACCAGCCCCGAGCGCGTGGCCGTGTCGGTGGTGGCCGGTACGGACATCAGGCACGGTACTGCTGAAGCGGACGTGCGCTATAACCCCATCGAGGGCAACGGCAGCGCCCGTCCTTACGAGTGGGACTACAGCTTTGATACATGGTTCTATAGCGCACAGGACACCGACCCCACCCTGAACTTCACGGTCAGCGGTACCGGCAAGGTAGCTGTGGAATATGCCCTTGTGGCGGCCAATGAGGCTATGCAGACCACCATGACCAAGTACTCCACCGCTTCCGGCACCAACGGCAGCTATACCGTTCCTCTGTCCGCCTTCAACGGCTTGGGCAACGGCAAGGGCGGCACCGTTATTATCAAGATGACCGACGACACCGGCGTCAGCTACCGGTTGGTGCGGGTGGCCAAGGTCACGCCGACGCTGGAGAATGTCACCCACCCCGGCGATCCCTTCGCTCCCGGCGATACGGTGCGTGTGACCTTCAACGGCCTGTATCGCGGCATCAATAAGGTGGCTGGTACGTTTAATCCGAAGGATCTGAATGTTACCTATACTACGCCGGAGGGCGATCTGATACTGGCGGGTGCCAAGCAGTACGAGCGGATGGACGCCGCCGTGCTGGAGTTCACCATCCCCCGTGCCCTCACCTTTGAGGACGGCGCCGACTCCATGAACTATGTGCTGTCCGACGGCCATATTTCCGGCAATATGTACTCCGCTTCCAATCCCTTTAACTTCATGTACACCATGACCGACCTGGGTATGCCCACCAACTTCGCGGCGCTGCTGCTGCGGACGCTGTCCAGCCACCTGATGGATATCTCCATCCCCGTGCAGAAGCAGGGCTATGATGTTCGCGTGAACGTTGTGGATAAGGATGGCAAGGCCGTTGAAAACGCGACCATTACCCTGACGAACTCCGATGGTACGGATCTTACCCCTGTGAATGGGCTGTACAAGGATCTGGCCTATGATACCTACCGTTACTATGTGAAGGCAGAGGGCTATGTCAACAGCGCCGGCAGCTTCTCTCTGAGTGCCGGCAGCGCGGCACAGGTAAAGGACGGCGTCCTGACCATTACCGTTGTGCTGAAAAAGATAATGGAGGGCGCATGGGACGGTACGACCGTCACCAAGCCGAAGCTTGAGAACGATGTTTACCAGATCAGCACCGGCGCGGAACTGGCATGGTTTGCCCAGACGGTAAACGCCGGAACCAACAATATCAAGGGAAAGCTGACCAGAGACATTGAACTGGCGGGCTTCCCCTGGACGCCCATCGGCAACACCAGCAAGGGCTTTACCGGCGAACTGGACGGTGCGGGCTTCGCGGTGCGGAACCTGTACATCTACAGCACGGCGGACAATCAGGGCCTGATCGGCAGACTGGGTACCAACGGCAAGGTGCATGACCTGACCGTTACTGGCTCTGTGACCACCACGGCGGCATCCGCCGGCGGCATCGTGGGCCATGCTCCTCAAAAAACCTCTGTAATCAACTGCCTGAATGAGGCGGACGTTACTGCCGCGACCTGCGCGGCAGGCGTCGTCGGTAAGGTGCAGGCGTTTGTTCAAAACGCGGCTACCGCCAAGAATGCGCCCGCCATTAAGAACTGCGGCAACACCGGCACCATCACCGCCACGGACGCGAAGTCCGGTAACGCGGGCGGCATTGCTTCGGTGAGCAGTAATTACCCGATGCTCGGCGGCGTGTTTACGGACTGCATCAATGTGGGCGGCGTTGCCGCCTCCAAGAAGGCTGGCGGTATCACTGTCACCACCAATGCAAAGGGACAGGCCGACGGTGGCGAAAACTACTATCTGTCCGGCTGCCTGAATGGCAGCGGTGATAAACCGATCATCGGTGTGGAAAAGACCGCTGATGAACTGATGGAGATGCTGAAGGATCGTACCGATCCCGTTGGCAAGGGCCTGTACGAAGCGCTGAAGGCGCAGAAGGATCAGGCGCCGGCAGATGCCGTGATCGCCAAGATCGACGCCATCGGTGAGGTGACGCTGGACAGCAAGAGTGCCATCGACGAGGCCCGCAAGGCTTACGATAAGCTGACGGCAGCGCAGCAGGCACGGGTGAGCAACTATGCGACCCTGACTGCTGCTGAGACGACCTATGCCAAGCTGGTACAGGACAAGGCCGATCAGGATGCGGCAGATGCCGTGATCGCCAAGATCAACGCTATCGGCACTGTGACGCTAAAGAGCAAGAAGGCTATCGACGCAGCCCGCAAGGCGTATGACGGCCTGACCGACGCGCAGAAGGCTCTTGTGCCCGCCAGCGTGGTCAAGACGCTGACCGACGCGGAGACGGCTTACTCCAACCTGCCGCCGCGCCACAGCTCTGATGATACGGCGGACAGCACAAAGCCTGCACAGTCCAGCCGCACCGGCGATGCAGGTATCGCCATCTACGCGGCCATGAGCCTGCTGTCCGTTACGGGCGGCGCTTGGGTCATCGGCAAGAAGCGTAAACACTAAGCGATTCCTTGATCTTCTCTAAATGGCAAGGGCGGAGACGCAATGCGTCTCCGCCCTTGCCGCCTTTTTCAGCAGCGTATGTCGAAATGTGTCTCAACTTGAGACGCCTTTTCTCTCCTATGTCACTGCGAAAATTGTAGAATTGCAAAACATTTTGCAACTTCTCCACTACTTTTCGGGAAAATTTCGGGTTTGGCATTTTTTATTCGTGATAGCTACATCAGAACGAAAGCCAATAGAAGAATGATTATGAAACTCACGGAATTTTACGCCTATACAGAGCAGACCTTTGATTCCTTCTGTAAACAGGTCATCCGCAACGAGCGCACCGATGCGCTGCGGGAACTGACGCACAAATCCAAACGCTAAACCGTGTTTTCGGCCCTCACACCCGTTGAAATGGTGCGATTGTCCACTGTTGACCAGATCCCCGAAGAACCGGTGGAGTTCCATATCTGTGGACACACTGTGACCGTAACGGACGACACGTTGGGACAAGCCCTTTCCGGCCTGCCGGTGCGGCTGCGGGATGTAGCCCTGCTGTACTATTTTGCGGGTATGAGCGACCCGCAGATCGGACAGCTGCTGCGGCTCAAGCCAGACACGGTGCAGCATCGCAGAGCGGCATCACTGACAAAACTGCGGAAATTGTTAGGAGGTTCGTATGGGCAATAACATTTCCTATCAGACCATTCTTGCGGCCAAGGCCGGTGACCCTATCGCCATGGAGCAGGTGCTGCGCCGCTATGACGGCTACATAACCATGTGTGCCCAGCGCACCATGACCGATACATACGGCAATAGCCGTGTGACTGTGGACATGGAGTTGAAAGGTCGTCTGCAAAGCAAGCTGATGATGCAGATCATCTACAAATTCGACCCGACCCGCCTGCCCGAGGGCGAGATCATTGAAACGGATTAGTGTTACTGATCCGTGAGAGGGCACAGTGTGCTGTGCTCTCTCACGGGCTGGCAACAGTCCGGCTATATGCCTTTCTACAACCGAATAGGGCTGATTGGGTACATTCCCGAAGCAACGAGCCGGTGAGAGGCGCGCCAAGATCGTCCGCAGGGGCGGGAGCGAGAAACGCTATTGTCACAGGGCAGCACCGTGGCAGTGCTGCCGCCATGACCTGCGGAGGGGTAAGATACTTGCGTTGGCTATGCTTCACCGCGTAGAACGCCCCGCCATCAGAATGGAGGGAAGCCATGACCTATGAGACAGTTGCCGCTGTCGCCCATTCCGCCGCTAAAAAATATCAAGGAAATACAAGGGGGAAATATCAATGAATGACAAGGGCAATTCTGTGTCTCCTGTCTCCCAACGAATCGTTATTGACGGGTGTACCGTTATCCTCCACTATGCCGCAAGCAGTGATCCTGCGGCAGCACACGCTGTGCAAAACCGCCTGTTTAGCTTTCAAAGTTCGCCGCAGCCGATTTTTTGCAATAACGGCGAAAGTATGAGATAATAATGGTGTAAGGTGTACCTTGAAAAATAAATAGAGAACAAAAAGTTCAAGACTACACACCATTTTCCGGTGGGGAAATGAGGTGTATGTAACATGGAAAACGTAAAGCGAGTATATTGCCTGTACCGCGTTTCGACCGTGGGACAGGTGGAAAAAGATGACATTCCCATGCAAAAGCAGTTTTGCAGAGAATTTGTAAACTGCCATTCTGGATGGCATATTGAAAATGAGTTCTACGAAAAGGGCATTTCTGGCTACAAGGTATCTGCCAAAGACCGCGATGCCGTGCAGGAGATCCAGCGGGACGCCGTACAGGGCAAATTTGATGTCCTGCTGGTCTATATGTTTGACCGCCTTGGCCGCCGTGACGACGAAACGCCCTTTGTTGTGGAATGGTTTGTCCGCAACGGTATTGAAGTCTGGAGTGCCGTGGAGGGGCAACAACGGTTTGACAACCACGTTGACAAGCTGCTGAACTACATACGTTACTGGCAGGCATCGGGTGAGAGCATAAAAACCTCCGTCCGCGTCAAGACCCGCATGGAACAGCTGACACAAGACGCCTGTTCACCGGCGGCTCTATCCCATACGGCTATCGTTTGGAAAAGCGTGGCCGTATCAATAAGCGCAACAGAGAGGTCTGCGACCTCACCGTTGACGATGATGCCGCAAAGATCGTCCAGCTGATTTTCTATAAATACGTTCACGAAGGCTACGGCGCACAACGTCTGTGCCGCTACCTGACCGAGCTGGGTATCCGCAAGGCCGATGGAAGGAATTTTCCCAACACCACCATCAATCGTATCATCAAAAACCCCATCTATGTCGGCCAGCTCCACAATGGCGATGCTACATCGGAGCGTATACCCGAACTGCAAATCATCGACCAGGATACGTTTGACGCCGCCCAACAGTTGATGGCGGCGCGGGCTACCCATCACGCAGACACGCCGTTGAACATGAAAGGGCAGTCCCTATTGGTGGGCAACATCTTCTGCGGACACTGCGGAAACCGCTTGACGCTGACCACCAGCGGGCGCAAGGCCATTCAAAAGGATGGTACAGTTCGGCGCGAGATACGCTGCCGCTATCAGTGCCACTACAACCTGCGACACCCCGGCGAGTGTGACGGACAATCCGGCTATGGTGTTACAAAGCTGGACGGTATCGTGGAGAAAATCATCCGCCATCAGTTCGCACAGATCAAGATGGCCTCACAGGATGATGTGATTGCCCAGCAGCACGAAAAGGCCGTGGAACTGGCGCGGGCAAGGTGCAATATGGCTGAAATGCAGTTGAGCGAGAAACGCCGCGAGTTAGAGGATTACCAAAAAGAAATCATCAAGGTTATTCGCGGGGAGAGCCGATTGAATGTTGACCTGCTGAACGAGTTGATCGACAATGCGCAGACCGACGTAGAAGCTCTGTCACAGACAGCGGAAGCGGCACGGCAGGAACTTGAGAGCCGTACCGCAGACATGGAGACAGAACAGCAGGGATATGACAAGCTGAAAACATGGGCAGACCTTTATGATAACTGCAACTTCGCGGCTAAGAAAATGATCGTATCGCAGTTCATCAAGTCCGTCCATATCTATCGTGACTATACGCTGGAGGTCGAGTTCAACGTTTCCTTTGAGCAATTCCAACAGTTGCAGGCCGCGTGCAGCGGCGGCGCAAACGAGAGGACAAATGTCTGCATCGAGGCATAAGAAAAGCAGACCTGCCTAAACAAGTCTGTTTTCATGGTGGACCCAAAGGGATTCGAACCCTCGACCTCTCGGATGCGAACCGAACGCTCTCCCAGCTGAGCTACAAGCCCATGTTGCAGGGCGTCGCACGCCCTGCTCAATTATTATACACATTCTGCGCCAGAATGCAAGCTTTTTCTTACCTGCCCGGAAAAATTCACCCTATTCCGGAAGCTCTCCCTCCCCGCTGCCCATTTCTGCCTCGGCCCAGTCGGACAGGGATTCCAGCACCGGCAGCAGCCGCAGGCAGCACTCCGTGGGGCTGTACTCCACCCGCACCGGCACCTCGGGATATGCCTGCCGCCGCACCAGGCCGTCCCGCTCCAGCTCCCGCAGAGCCGCCGCCAGCACCGTGTTGCTGATGCCGTCCAGCTTTCCCCGCAGGGTGTTGTAGCGGATGCTCCCGGCATTGGCCACGGAGCACAGGATCTGCACCTTCCACTTGCCGCCGATGCGGCTCATGGCCCAGTGCAGCGGACATTTCTCCATACAGGGGCAGTCGTAATGGGACATGGTAAGCTCCTCCTGACCTGGTCAGTTCTTTCTGCGTGCTTGCTTTTTTCCGGGACTGTGCTACTATTGTATCAGATAAGGAAAAAGGAGTAAATAGCAAATGCACATTTATCTTCAGGGCCTGACCATGGGCCTTGCGTATGTGGCTCCCATCGGCCTGCAAAATCTGTTCGTCATCAACAGCGCCCTGACCCAGAAGCGGACTCGGGTCTATCTCACCGCCCTGATCGTGATCCTGTGGGACGTGTCCCTGGGTATTGCCTGCTTCCTGGGCGCCGGCGCCCTGATGGAGGCCTTGCCCTGGCTTCAGAAGGTCATCCTGGGCCTGGGTAGCCTCATCGTCATCTGGATCGGCGTGGGGCTGCTGCGATCCAAGGCCTCCCTGGAGGGCGGCAAGGACGTGAACGTGCCCCTTTGGCGTCTGTTCACCACCGCCTTTGTGGTGACCTGGATGAATCCCCAGGCCCTCATCGACGGCACCATGATGCTGGGGGCCTTCCGGGCCAGCCTGCCCCAGGGCGGCGATCTGCCTTTTATCTTCGGCTTCGGCAGCGCCTCCGTCCTGTGGTTCCTGACCCTGTCCACGGTGGTATCCCTGCTGGGAGGCCGGTTCAACGAAAAGGTCCTGAGCATCATCAACAAGGTCTGCGGCGCGGTGATCATCTTCTATGGCTGCAAGCTGCTGTGGAGCTTTGTGAAGCTCATGGGTTGGCTTTGATCCGCCGGGACGAGGCAATATACAGGGGGATGGCTGCCAGCTGCGCCGCCACGGATACAACGATCATGGCCGGGATGCTGCGGTCATACAGCACGCCCAGCAGCCAGCTGCCCAAAAACCAGAACACGCCGAAGGCGCACTCGAACACGCCGTAGCCGGTGGCCCGGCTGGTCTTGGGCACCATGGAGCTGACAGCGGCCTTCAGGATGGACTCCTGAGCCCCCATGCCCACGCCCCACAGGGCAATGCCCACCAGCAAAGACGCCACCGAATGCCCCGCAAACACGAAAATGGCAAAGGGGGCGGATAGCAGCGTGCTCCACACCAGGGCCCGGACGCCCTTCCTGTCATACAGCAGCCCGAAAAACAGCGCCGCCACAGCGTCCACCAGCATGGCCCCGGCATACAGCAGGGGCAGGGTGCCGCCGGAGATCAGGGACCCGGTTTCCTGCAGGCCCGCCGCCACACCGGTAAACGTCCGGGACACGTGCATGATGATGACGGAGTAGTCGATGAAGCCGAAGGCAAACAGGCTGATGCCCCCGATATACAGGAGGAACTCCTTCTTCATATGGAAGGGCACATACTCCCTGGGCTCCGGCTCAAAGTGCTCCGGGTTGGGGAATTTCCGCCGGGTCACCAGCAGCAGGATCAGCGTAATGGCCCCGGGGATCGCCAGCACGGCAAAGCAGGCGGCATACACCCGGAGCGTGGTGCCGTCGGTTTTCAGCAGCATCACCACATACAGCAGCACCGGCCCCAGAAACGCCCCGAGCTGGTCCAGCACCTCCTGGATGCCGAAGCTCTTGCCCACCCCCTCCTGAGAGGCGGCAAAGGACATGATGGTGTCCTTTGCAGGCTTTTTGATGGCCTTGCCCATGCGCTGGATCACCAGCAGGGCACAGGCCCAGATCCAGCCGTGCTCCCCCACCAGGGCCAGGGCCGGCACCGCCAGCACATCCAGCACATAGCCCACGACGGTCATAGGCCAGTAGCGCTTGCTTTTGTCGGTCAGCCTGCCGAATACATACCGCATGGAGTAGCCCACCAACTCTCCCAGGCCCGAAATGAACCCGATGGTCCCGGCAGAGGCCCCCAGCAAGGCCAGATACGCACCCCGGATGCTGGACGCGCCCTCGTGGGTCATGTCCGAAAACAGGCTGACCACGCCGAACAGCACGATGAAGGCCATGGCCTGGGACATTTTCTTTTTCTTACCGCGCATAATGGCTTCCTCCCTGCCGGCTGCTTTTCTCACAGCCCATGATACCCCAGCCTCCCGGTTTGTCAAGGCCCCGGCGAAAAAAAGGAGCCGCCCTGCAAGCAGAGCGGCCCAAGCGGGTGGGATATTGGAAAGCTTCCGATACTTATGATACGCCATTTTGCCTGCCGTGTAAATAGGAACCTTTGTCACATCTGGTCGAACGACAAAAAAATCTTAAATTTTTGTGAATCTCTGCCAAAAATGCCCGTGCCTACTTTTCAAGGCCCGGGCATTATGTTATAATGCGGGTAAGGATAAGGGGAACCATCTCCCCGACCCTTGCCCCGAAAGGGATACCTGCGAAAGGAGCAACCAACTATGAAGTTCACATTTACCTGCAAGAAGATCGCCCTGAACGACTCCATCAAGGACTATGCCGAAAAGAAAATCAGCAAGCTGGATCGGTATTTCCCGGAGGAAGCGGACGCATTTGTGACCTTCGCCGTAGAGAAGAAAAACCGCTGTGTGGTGGAGCTGACCATCCGCGCCGCCAACGGCACGCTGTTCCGCGCCCAGGAGGAGGACCCCGACGGCGACATGCGGGGCGCCATTGACGAGGCCGTTGCCTTTATCGACCGCCGCATCCGCAAGAACAAGACCCGTCTGGCCCGGAATCTGCGGCCCGATGCCCTGGCGTCCACCGTTCCTGCCGAGTTTGACGTGGTGGAGGAGCCGGAATTCGACGTGGTGCGCACCAAGCGCTTCGCCGTGAAGCCCATGACCACTGAGGAGGCCATTCTGCAGATGAACCTGCTGGATCACACCTTCTATGTGTTCCGGAACATGGACACCTCCGCCGTGTGCGTGGTGTATCGCCGCAACAACGGCGGCTACGGCCTCATCGAGACCCAGGACTGATTTGTGTATATACTGCGGGGGCGGACACGAGTCCGCCCCCGTTTTTTGACCGCCAGAATGCCATCACCCACCTGAAGGAGGTGGGCGATGGCATTCTGAGTGTGGAGAGAAACGGTAATGAGGAAGCTGATATCTGTGTGTCAGGACGCGGACTCGCTGTCGTTGACGGCGGCGGCAGCCGCCTGCTTCTTGGCCTTCTTGCTGGCGATCATCGTCTTGATGACCGGAGAGAACAGGGAAACGGCGGCCAGGATGATGAACACGCAGCTAATGGGCCGGGTAAAGAAGGTGCCCACGTCACCGTTGGACAGGATCAGGGCCCGGCGGAAGTTCTTTTCGATCATTCCGCCCAGAATCACGCCCAGGATGATGGGCGGCAGGGCGAAGTCCAGCTTCTGCAGCACATAGCCCGCGATACCGGCAATGATCATCATGTACACGTCGTTGAGGCTGCGGTTGCAGGCGTAAGTACCCACGAAGCAGAAGGTGAAGATCAGAGGCAGCAGGATCTTCTGGGGGATATCCAGCACCCGGGACCACAGCCGGATACCGGCAAAGCCCAGGATACCCATCAGAAGGTTCGCCACAAACAGACCCACGAACAGCATATATACACTGTCCTTATGCTCGGTAAACAGCAGCGGGCCGGGGGCCAGGCCCAGCATGGTCAGGGAACCCAGCATGACCGCCGTACCGGCGTCGCCGGGAATACCCATGGACAGCAGCGGGACGAAGGCGCCGCCGGAGATGGCGTTGTTGCCGCTTTCGGAGGCCGCAATGCCCTCGGGAGAGCCGTGGCCGAATTCCTCCTTGTGCTTGGACCATGTCTTGGCCTGGCTGTAGCTGACCCAGGAGGCGATATCGCCGCCGGTGCCGGGCACCGCGCCGATGAAGGTGCCGATGATGGAGGAGCGGATCAGCGTGAGGAAGATCCGCTTCAGATCGGACTTGGAGGGGAAAACGTGCTCGATCTTCATCCTGTTTTTCTCCGCCTTGTAGCCCTTGGCCATCTCCTCAATGGTGTTCAGGCCCTGGGAGAAGGCGAACAGGCCGATCAGCAGAGGGATGAAGCTGATGCCGCCCATCAGGTACACAGATCCGAAGGTAAAGCGGTTCACGCCGCCCATGCCGTCGACGCCGATGGTGGCCAGCAGCAGGCCGATGACGCCGCCGATGACGCCCTTGATGACGGATTTGCCCGTCAGGCCTGCCACAATGCTGATGCCGAACACGGCCAGCGCAAAGTATTCCTGTGCGCTGAACTTCAGGGCTACCTTAGCCAGCAGGGGGGCGAAGATGCACAGGCAGATGGCGCTGAACAGACCGCCGAACAGAGAGGCCAGGGTAGAGATGCCCAGGGCACGGCCGGGCTGACCCAGCTTGTTGGCCATGGGATAGCCGTCCAAAGCCGTGGCAGCGGAGGCGGATGTGCCCGGGGTGTTCAGCAGGATGGCGGAAATGGAGCCGCCGTAAATGCCGCCGCAGAACACACCCAGCAGCATGTACATGCCGCCCATGCCGGAAAAGCTCAGGGTAAAGGGAAGAAGGATCGAGAGGCCCATGACTGTAGACAGGCCAGGCAGAGCGCCGATGACGATACCCGCGAACGTGCCGATAAACACGGCCAGCAGATTCATGGGCAGAAAGACGTTCTGAATCGCAGCCAATACATATTCCACAGCAAGCACCTCACTTAAACAGGATACCCTGCGGCAGTCTGACACGCAGGCCGAACTTGAACAGTGCGTACACAGCGGCCGTAGCGATAACGCCTACCAGGATGGCACGAAGCCACTTTCTCTCACCCAGCACCCACATAACGGAGGGGATGAAGATCACGGACGCCAGGATGAAGCCGCCGAAGCGCAGGACTACGCAGTACACTGCAAAGATCAGCAGCATCCAGTAAATACCCTTCATTTCAGGGGCTTTCAGATTGATAGGAGCTTCATTATTGTCGCGGTAAGCCTTGCTGACAAAGCCTTCAATAACCATGCCGATGGACAGCACCGCCAGCAGCACCGCCAGGCAGCGGGGCCAGATAGCGGAGCCCGGGTCCTGGCCAATGGTATTTGCACCGATGGGGTGCGCGTACTCAGCCGTGGAAACAAAGACGAAAGCGCTGATTGCAAAGAATACCGCCGCAGCTCCGATGTTCCATTTTTTCATAATTCAGATTCTCGCAGCTCGGAGGTGGTGGATAGGGGTCAGTTCAGGGTGATACCGGTGCACAGCTCGGCATACTTGGCGTCGTCGGCCTTCAGCATGTCGTTCAGAGCGGTGCCGGTGAGCTCAACGGGCTCCATGCCCAGGTTGCGGATGGCAGCCTTGTACTCGTCACTGGCAACAGCCTTGGCAAAGATATCGCTCAGATAGTCGATCTTGGCCTGATCGGTGCCGGCAGGAGCGCAGACAACAACCCAGCCGCGGAAGTTGGTGTCGCTGTTCATGGTCTCGGAAACGGTGGGGATGTCGGGATAGCTTTCCATACGCTGGTCAGCCAGGAAGCCCAGCATCTTCAGGGTACCGGCCTCCACCTGGCTCTTGGCAGGCTGCATCTGGGTGAAGGAGGCGTCCAGATGACCGCCGGCCATAGCGGCCACCACGTCGGCGGAGCCGTCGTAGGAAACATGGTTCAGGGTGATGCCGAAGTCACGCTCGAAAGCGATGGCAGCCAGATGGGTGGCAGTGCCCACGCCGGAGTTGCCCACGGTGACCTCACCGGGATGGGCCTTGCAGTAAGCCACGAACTCCTCCACGGAGTCATACTTGCCGTTGTTGGCGGCAACCAGCAGGCCGTAGGGGTCAGCCATGGTGGCAGCCAGGGGGACGAAGGAATCCAGACCCAGCTGGGTCTTGCCCTCGTACTTCATCATCAGCAGGTCCACAGCGATGGGGCCAAGGGTGTAGCCGTCGTTGTCGGATGCTGCGGTGGCGGACATACCGATCAGGCCGCCGGCGCCGGTCTGGTTCTCAGGCATGAAGCTCACGCCGCTGGGCAGATACTTGCTGGCAGCGTCCAGCAGGGCGCGCACGGACATGTCGGTGGGACCACCGGCGGAGTAGGGAACGATCACGGTGATGTTTTCCTTGGGATAATCCGCCTTGTCACCGTCGCCGTTACCGGAGTTGCTGCAGCCGGCCAGGGCCAGGATGGCCAGGGACGCCAGAAGCATTGCGACAAATCTCTTCATTTGGTTTTTCATTTTCGTCCTCCTAAAATGTAATATGAACATTTCGACAGCGTTCGTTTCTGAAAAACTATCAAAATATCACACAATATTTTTGCGGAACTCCCCTGCCCCGCTTGACTTCGCGTCCATTTCCTAACATCTTCTATATTTAGATTTTATAAAGGATGTCTGGAAATGTCAAGGGAAATGTGATGCAATTACCAAAGACCAGCGCAATGAACAAAAAAACTTGTCTAATTTGTTCAATGTGCACTTGCGTATGTTAAAAAATGCGCATTCTAGGCCATAAACATAGTGATAAGGCGAAAATAATAACACATCCTGAGAAAAAATGGTATTTCAGAACATTTTTCTCTCAGGATGTGTTACATATGATCAAACGAAATGAACAATTTTCCCCGCGTCCCGTGCCGCCAATGATACGCCGGGCGGTCACGAGCAGGGGGCATGGAGGGTTCATCAGCCGTTTACGGCGTCGGATGCAATGAGGGCCTCGGCCTCTTCTTCCGTAAGGCCCAGCTTCTCCATAAACACCTCTTTGCTGTGCTGGCCCAGCAGCGGGGCCGGTGTGAAGGTGTCGATCTTGTGGTTGGTGAGCTTGATCTGGTTGCCGGTGAGCTTCATACGGCCGGCCTTGGGGTGGTCCACCTCCACGAACATCTCGCGGGCGCCGGCGATATGGGGATCCTTCACCACCCGGTCGATGGTGTTGATGGGCGCGGCAGGAATCCCCTTGTCCAGCATGGCCTGCACCGCGTCGTCGATGGTCCAATCCTTCAGCCAGTCCTCGATAATGGGCTTGAGGTCGGCATGGTGCAGCACGCGGTCGTTGTTGGAGGTGAATCGGGGATCCGTCTTCAGCTCGGGCTTGCCCATCAGGTCGCACAGCAGACCATACAGCTTGTCGTTGCCTGCGCCGATGACCAGCATGCCGTCCTTGGCCTGGAAGGAGTCATAGGGATACAGGGCCTCATAGCGGTTGCCGATGCGCTGAGGGATCTTGCCGGTGGCCAGATAGATGATGTTGATAATCTCCAGAGAGGAAACCATGGAGTCCACCAGGGCCACGTCCACCTTCTCGCCCTCGCCGGTCTTCAGGCGGTTGATATAGGCCGCCAGGATGCCCACGCAGCAGCTGATGCCGCCCATGACATCGGCAATGGCGGTGCCGGTGCGGGTGGGGGCGCTGTCGGGCCAGCCGGTAGTGCTCATCAGGCCGCTGATGGCCTGACCCACAATGTCATAGCCTGCCCGCTCATGGTAGGGGCCGTAATGGCCGAAGCCGGAGACGGAGGCATAGATGATGGCAGGATTGATCTTGCGCAGTTCCTCATAGCCCAGGCCCAGGCGGTCCATAACGCCGGGACGGTAATTCTCCAGAACCACGTCGCTCTGGGCCACCAGCTTGCGGAACACCTCTTTACCGGCCTGGCTCTTGAGGTTCAGGACGATGCCGCGCTTGTTGCGGTTGAGGTTCATATAATAGGCGCTTTCGCCGTTGACAATGGGGAAGTTGCTGCGGGCGTCATCGCCCTTGCCGGGACGCTCGATCTTGATGACCTCGGCGCCCAGATCCGCCAGCATCATGCCGCAGTACGGGGCGGCAAGCACGCGGGACAGATCCAGCACCTTCATGCCGGACAGCAGACCTTTATGCTCCATAGTGTGTACTCCTTTTTTTGCGCAGGTGCGCCAGTCAGATTTGCTTGATTCAGATGCGGGCCACGCCGGACTTGCGGGCAGCCTCGGCCACGGCCTTGGCCACGGCGGGACCCACCCGGGGGTCAAAGGCAGCGGGGATGATATAGTCCTCGGACAGCTCGTCGCCCACCAGGCCCGCCAGGGCCTCGGCGGCGGCCATCTTCATCTCCTCGTTGATGTCGCTGGCGCGGACGTCGAACGCACCCCGGAAGATGCCGGGGAAGGCCAGAACGTTGTTGATCTGGTTGGGATAGTCGCTGCGGCCGGTGGAAACCACCCTGGCCCCGCCCGCCTTGGCGTCGTCGGGGAAGATCTCCGGCGTGGGGTTGGCGCAGGCAAAGATGATGGCGTCCTTGTTCATGGTCCTGACCATTTCGGTGGTGACGGTGCCGGGAGCGGACACGCCGATGAACACGTCTGCGCCCACCAGCATATCGGCCAGGGAACCGTCCTTGCGGCCCAGGTTCGTGACCTGCGCCATCTCCTCCTTGATCCAGTTCAGGCCCTGGCGGCCGGCATAGATGGCGCCCTTGCGGTCGCACATGGTGATATCCTTGAAGCCCGCGGACAGCAGCAGCTTGGTAATGGCAATGGCGGCAGCGCCGGCGCCGGAGGTAACGATCTTCACGTCCTCCTTCTTCTTGCCCACCACCTTCAGGGCGTTGGTCAGGCCCGCCAGGGTGATGACGGCGGTGCCGTGCTGGTCATCGTGGAAAATAGGAATGTCGCACTTTTCCTTCAGCTTGCGCTCGATCTCGAAGCAGCGGGGAGCAGCAATATCCTCCAGATTGATGCCGCCGAAGGAGCCGGAGATGTTGTACACAGTCTCCACAAACTCGTCCACGTCCTTGGTCTTGACGCAGAGAGGGAAGGCATCCACGCCGCCAAAGGACTTGAACAGCACGCACTTACCCTCCATCACGGGCATACCGGCCTCGGGGCCGATGTCGCCCAGGCCCAGAACGGCGCTGCCGTCGGTGATGACGGCGCACAGATTGTGGCGGCGGGTCAGCTCATAGCTCTTTTCGATGTCCTTCTGGATCTCCAGGCAGGGCTGGGCCACGCCGGGGGTATAGGCCAGGGACAGGTCGTCCTTGGTCTTGACGGGCACGGTGGCCACCACCTCGATCTTACCCTTCCACTCGCCGTGGAGTCTCAGGGATTCCTTTGCGTAATCCATAGTGTAATTCCTTTCTTATTGTTCGTCCATGGCATGGGGCAGAGTGGACCCGCCGTAGGGCATTACCAGCACGGAGGCGTCGGGGCCCAGCTTTTGGAAGGCGTAGTCCAGAGCACTCTGCACATCGGAATAGGGAGTGAGGAAAATGGACCGGACGAAATCGGGCTCCATTTCGCTGACCAGGCAGATCTCCGCATTCTGCAGGACCATGGCAATGGCGGCGGCCTTGTGGCCGCCCAGCTGAAAGTCCCGGCCGATGCGCTCCACCATGCTCTCGGGAGAGGGCATGGTGGTCATCCACTCCTGGAAGGTCGTGCCGCCCAGACCCTCCCGGCAGGAGCCCACCAGGATCACCACGCCGCCCTTGGCGACGGCATGCTTGGCGTTGTCCAGGGCCTTCTGGGTCTGGTAAAGGTTCAGGTCCTTGGGCGCGCCGCCCTGGGACACGATGACGATATCCGCACGGTGGTCGATGTCCTTGCGGTAGAGCCTGTCCAGATAGCGGCAGCCCTCCCGGTGGGCCAGGGTCACATCACCGGCCACGGCGCAGACGATCTGCTTGTGCTCATCCAGCACCACGTTGAGGATATAATCCACCCCGCACATGGCGGCGGCCTCCTCAATGTCCCGGCGCAGGGGGTTGCCCTCCAGATTTCCGGCGCAGGCGCTCTCCCGAACCATCATGGAGTGATTGGACTGGATCGCGCTGGGAGTGGAGACGCCGGGCATAATGGCCTTGGCGCCGCCGGAATATCCGGCAAAGTAGTGATATTCGATGTTGCCCAGGCAAATGCGCCGGTCCGCCTCGGCCACCACCCGGGTGATGTCCACCGGCGTACCGGCAGAGGTGACGCCCAGATGCACCACATCCGCGGGGTCGCTGTCCACGCAGCGGATCTGCGCCCAGGCCTGTTCACCGGCCAGATGGCGCATTTCCTCCGGGGTCTGGGCGCGGTGGCTGCCCAGTGCGAAAACCAGGGTGATATCCTCCGGCCTGGCCCCGCCGGCATACAGCTCGTCCAGCAGGGCAGGCATGACGGTATAGGTGGGCATGGGCCGGGTGATATCGCTGGTAATAATGGCGATCTTCTCGCCGGGGTGGATGACCTCCCGCAGCAGAGGAGCGCCAATGGGGGAGGAGAGGGCCCTGCGGACCTCTCGCTCCCCGGTAAGCGCATGGGGGACTGGGTTGGGAGTCAGAACACCCTGAAGATTCCGTTCAGGGACGGTAAAGCGCTGTACGCCGTTACCGAAACCAACTTCAAGTTCCATCCAGAGCCTCTCCTGTTGTTCAGCCCCAGATCTCTTCGTCCGTGGGCATGGTGGAGCCGGGACGAACCTTGGCCACACGGCTGACGTTGAACAGGTGGCGCCAGCTCAGGTTCTCGCTGATGGAGTTGTTGCCCCAGCTGCCGCAGCCCAGAGTGGTGGTGGCGGACAGGCTGTTGAAGAAGCTGCCGCCGTTGTTGGTGGAGCAGATCTGGTTGATCAGGAACCGGGATACCGGCAGGGTCTCGGCAGCGTAATCAATGTGGGCGTCGTTATAGGAGTGGATGCAGACGCTGTGGCCCTTGCCCTCCACGTTCAGGTTGGCGTTGGCGATGGCCACGGCCTCCTCCCAGGTGTTGTAGCGGTAGGCAGCGATGCAGGGGCACATCTTCTCCTTGGAGAAGGGCTCACCGGCGCCGGCCTTCTCCACCTTCACCAGCAGGACCACGGTGTCGGCGGGAACGGTCAGACCGGCCATCTTGGCGATGTGCTGCGCGCTCTGGCCCACGGCGTCCTTGTTCATCTTGCCGCCGGGGAAGATCACGTTGCGGACGGCGTCGATCTCCTCGGGCTTCTCCACATAGTAAGCGCCGTTCTTCTGGAAGGTCTTGACCATGTCGTCATACATGGCGGCAGGGGTGATGGCGGTCTGCTCGCCGGAGCAGATGATGCCGTTATCGAACTTGCGTCCGGCAACGATCATGGGAACGACCTTCTCCAGGTCCACGTCGTCGTCGATGATGCACTGGACGTTGCCGCCGCCCACGCCGTAGGCGGGCTTGCCGGAGGCATACGCGGCCTTGACCATACCGGCGCCGCCGGTGGAGATGCACACGTCGCACTGCTTCATGATCTCGCCGGAGATTTCGATGGTGGGCTCGGCCACGCACTGCAGCAGATCAGCGGGAGCACCCAGCTTCACGATGGCCTCCTGCATCAGCTCGCAGGCCCGGGTGGAGCACTTCTTGGACCGGGGGTGAGGCCCAACGATGATGGCATTGCGGCCCTTCAGGGCGAACATGGCGTTGCACATGGGGGTGACGATGGGGTTGGTGGTGGGGGTGATGGCGCCCACAACGCCCATGGGCTTGGCCACCTCGGTCAGGCCCAGCTCAGGCAGCTGGCGGATGATACCAACGCTCTTGCCGCCCTTCATGTCGCTCCAGATCACGCGGGCCTTGCCCTTGTTCTTGTTGACCTTGTCCTCATAAACGCCCATGCCGGTCTCGTCCACGGCCATGCGGGCCAAAGGCTCGGCGTTGTCAAAGATGGCCTTGGCCATGGCCTTGCACAGGGCATCCACCTGCTCCTGGGTGTAGTTCTCGATAACGGCCTGGGCAACGCGTGCCTTCTCAACCAGTTCGCTTACATACTTGGCAGCTTCCATTGTAATGTACCTCCATAAAATTTTTATATAAGTGCAATGATAAACGGGTATCGCCTATTTTGCCGGGAAAAACCGGGTCCTTTACAGGCCCAGGCGCTCGATGCGCAGCTCCTCCTCGCGGGTGAAGTTGCTCTTGGGCGTGTAGCCGGGCAGAGGCATCAGCTTCTCATGGATGGCGTCGATGAACCAGTGCTCATTGGGGAAGAACTGCTCCTCCATTTCGGGGCAGGGAGTGATCCAGTTGCGGGCGCCCAGCACCACGGCGGGAGCGTCCAGATCGTCGAAGGCCAGCTCGTTGATATGGGTGGCCATGTCGTTGATGATGCTGCCGCGGACGCAGGCGTCAGAGGCCAGGATGATCCTGCCGGTCTTTTTCACGGAGGCCAGGACCTTCTCATAGTTGAAGGGCACCACGCTGCGGGCGTCGATGACCTCAGCCTCCAGGCCGAACTGCTCCTTCAGAATGTCGGCAGCCTTCAGGGCCTTATACAGGGTGGGGCCGATGGTCAGGATGGTGATATCCTTGCCCTGGCGCTTGATGTCGGGCTCGCCGAAGGGGATCTCATAGGACTCGGTGGGCACGCCCTCCAGGTGGAACTCCTCGCCCTTGTCGTACATGGGCTGGCTCTCCATGAAGATCACGGGGTCGGTGCCGTTCAGGGCGGTGGTCATCATGCCCTTGGCGTCATAGGGGGTGATGGGGTACACAACCTTCAGGCCGGGCACATGGGCGGGCAGAGCGGTCCAGTCCTGAGAATGCTGAGCGCCGTACTTGCGGCCCACGGAAACCCGCAGGACCATAGGCAGCTTCAGCTGGCCGGCGGACATAGCCTGCCACTTGGCCATCTGGTTGAAGATCTCGTCGCCGGCGCGGCCCATGAAGTCGCAGTACATCAGCTCGGTGACGCTGCGGCCGCCGCACATGCCGTAACCAACGGCGCTGGCCACGATGCAGGACTCGGAGATGGGAGAGTTGAACAGACGGTTGAAGGGGATGGAATCGCTGAGGCCCTGATACACGCCGAAGGCGCCGCCCCATTCGCGAACATCCTCACCGTAGGAGACCAGGGTGGGATCCTCGTAATACTTGTCGATAATGGCCTCGAAGATGGCGTCGCGGATGGTATACTGCTTCAGCTTGGACACGGGCTTGCCGTCCACAACGGCGGCGCGCTCCTTCTTGGCGATCTTCTGGACCCGGGGGTTCTCGGACTTGGGCGTCAGCACGAAGGGAGTGCCCTGGGCCATGCTGACCTGGTGACCGTTGTTGAAGGTGAAGCGGGAGATGGCATCGGGATCCTTGATAAAGTCCAGACGGGGGGAGATCTCCAGATCCTTGGACAGCTTCATGACCTCGGTGATGCGGGCCTTGATGTCCTCGTTGATCTTGTCGATGTCGGCATCGGTGGCCACACCGGCCTCAATGAGCTGCTTGCGGAACAGCAGGATGCAGTCGTTCTGCTCCCAGGACTCGATCTCCTCCTTGGAGCGATAGGCGTTCTGGTCGGAGGTGGAGTGGCCGCCCAGACGATAGGTCAGCACGTCCAGCAGCACGGGACCCTTGTTCTCCTTGATAAGCTGCAGCTTGCGGCGATAGGCGTCGATAACGGCCAGGGGGTTCACGCCGTCCACGCGCTCGGCATTCATCTGGTTCTCGGTGATGCCGGCGCCCACCCGGGCCAGCTGGCCATAGGCCATGGTCTCGCCGTTGGTGCGGCCGCCCATGCCGTAGCCGTTGTCCATGAAGTTGAAGATCACAGGCAGGCCGCCCTTGTACTCGTCGGGCCACAGGGTCTTCAGCTGATCCATGGCGGAGAAGTTCAGCGCCTCCCACACGGGGCCGCAGCCCAGGGAGCCGTCGCCGCCGTTGGCGATGACCACGCCGGGCGCCTTCATATTCTTCTTATACAGAGCAGCGCCGGCGGCGATGCAGGGGGAGCCGCCCACGATGGCGTTGTTGGGATAAATGCCGAAGGGCAGGAAGAACAGGTGCATGGAGTTGCCCAGGCCCCGGGCAAAGCCGTTCTCGCGGCCGAACAGTTCGCAGGTCAGGCCGTACAGGAAGAAGACGATGGCCTGCTCCTTGACGCTCTTTTCGGGCAGGTGCTTCTTCACCACCTCATAGGGCTTGCCGTCGAAGGTGGTCTCCATGATGTGGAGCAGCTCCTCGTCGGACATCTTGGTGATGGCGGACAGGCCCTTGGCCAGCACCTCGCCGTGGCTGCGGTGGGTGCCGAAGATAAAGTCATTGCTGTCCAGCAGATAGCTCTGGCCCACGGCCGCAGACTCCTCGCCGGTGTACAGGTGGGCGGGGCCGGTGTAGGTATACTCCACGCCGTTGTAGGCCTTGGTCAGGCGGACGGACTTCAGCATGGACTCAAACTCGCGAATATACTCCATATCGCGATAGATACGCAGCATATCTTCCTTGGTGAAGCTGTCACCCTTCAGCTCGTCGGCCACGGTCTTCTGATACTTGCAGACGTCGATATCCTGGAAGTGGATCTCGCCGGGGGCACGCAGCTGTTTGGGATCATAGAATTGTGCTTTGGACATGGTGCAACACTCCTATATTTCTAAATAAAAGTATATCGGTTGGAACGGGTGAAATCAGAGCTTCACGGCGAAGGCCGCCTCGCGGATGATCTCGCTGACGGAGGGGTGGGGATACACGATCTCCCGGATGGCATCCACGGTCATCTCCTTCTCGATCATCACGGCACAGGCCAGGATGAACTCGGAGGAATAATTGCTCATGACGTGCGCGCCCACCAGGGTGCGGTATTTCTTGTCGAACACGAACTTGGCGATGCCCACAGGGCCCTCGTTCTCGGCCACATAGCGGCCGGCATAGGCCATGGGCAGCTTCACGGTAACGGCGTCGATGCCGGCGGCCTTGGCCTGCTCCTCGGTCATGCCCACGCAGGCCACCTCGGGGTTGGTGTACAGCACGCTGGGGATGGCCTTGTAGCGCATCCGGTCCTTCTTGCCCAGGATGGTGTTCACAGCCACCTCGCCCATGCGGTAGGCGGAATGGGCCAGCATGGAGGTGCCGTTGCAGTCACCCACGGCGTAGACGTTGACGGCGTTGGTGCGGCAGCACTCGTCCACCTTGATGGCGCCGCGCTCCACCACCAGGTTCAGGTTCTCCACGCCGCAGGTGTCCGCCACGGGCTTGCGGCCGATGGCCAGCAGCACCTTGTCGCACAGAACCTTCTCCTCCCTGCCGTCCTTCTCGTACACGACACCGTCGGCGTCGATGCGGACCACCTTGGACTTCAGGCAGAACTTCATGCCGTCCTTCTCATAGCCCTTCTGCAGCAGGGCGGAGATCTCGTCGTCGATGGGCCCGGCGATCTTGGGCATCATCTCGATGACGGTGGTCTCGCAGCCCACCACGCCGTAGTAGGCGGCCAGCTCCAGGCCGATAACGCCGCCGCCGATGACGGCCAGGCGCCGGGGCAGCTCCTTCAGTGCCAGAGCCTCGCGGTTGGTCATCACGAAGCCGGAGGCCAGGCCCTCCTTCACCCCGGGGATGGGGGGGACGAAGGCCCGGGAGCCGGTGGCAATGATAAGGTTCTTGCCGGTGTAGACCTTACCGTCGGCCTCCACCTGGATGCCCTCGTCGCCGCGGCCGCGGATCATGCCGGAGGCATTGACCACCTCCACGTGGCTGGCCTTCATGGCTGCGCCCACGCCGGAGACCAGGGTGTGGATGACCTTTTCCTTGCGGGCCACCACGGCGGGCTGGTCCACATGGGACCCCTGGCACACCACGCCGAACTTGCGGCCGTACTCGGTGGTATAGTGATAGATCTTTGCGGAATTCAGCAGGACCTTGCTGGGGATGCAGCCCTCGTTGAGGCAGGTGCCGCCCAGGGCGCGCTGCTCGATCAGCAGGGTCTTCAGACCGGCCTGACCGGCGCGCTCTGCGGCCACATAGCCGCCGGGGCCGCCGCCCAGGACAATAACGTCATAGCTCATGGTGATATTTCCTCCAAATCAAATCTGGCAGCGTGTGCCGCGTCCTTATTTCGCCAGCAGCAGGTCGAAGTTGGCAATGTTGTTGGCCAGGGCCTGCAGGAAGCGGGAAGCGGGAGCGCCGTCCAAAGCACGGTGGTCATAGGTCAGGGACAGGTTCATGGTGGGATAGAACTCAGGCTGGCCATTCTTCATCCGGATACGGGTCTCGATGTTGCACACGCCCAGGATACCCGTCTGAGGAGGATTGATGATGGGGGTGAAGGTGGTCACGCCGAAGGCGCCCAGGTTGGACACGGTGAAGGAAGCGCCGGTGAGCTTATCGGGAGAGATGGAGCCGCTGCGGCACTCGGCGGCCAGCTCCTTCATCTTCAGGCTGATCTCGGCCAGGCTCATCTCGTCAGCGTGCATGATGGTGGGCACCAGCAGGCCCCGGTCGGTATCCACGGCCACGCCGATATTGGCGTGCTTGAACAGCTTCATCTCATTGTCGCTGTAGTGGGCGTTCAGGGCGGGGAAATCCAGGATGGTCCGGGACACGGCGAAGATCACCATGTCGTTGAGGCTGATGCCGGGCAGACCGGCCTTTTCACCCTCGGCCTTGATGCGGGCCCGCAGCTTCTGCATGGCGGTGACGTCCGCGAAGCTGTTGTGGGTCAGCTGGGCCATGTTGGACAGGGAGTCGTGCATGTTCCGGGCGATGAGCTTGCGCAGGTGGGTGTTCTTGACGGTCTCAAACTCTGCCTCGGCGGCAGGAGCGGCGGCAGCGGCAGGAGCCGCGGCAGTCTCCGCTGCGGGAGCGGCGGCCTTGGTGCCCAGATCGGCGGTGGTAACGGCGCCGCTGAGACCGGTACCGGCCTCGCTGCCGGTGGCATAGGGACGGGCGGCGTCGGTGATGAAGGGCCCGGTCAGCGCCATAGCGGCGATGTCCCGCTCGATGATGCGGCCATTGGGGCCGGTGCCCTTGGCGTAACGGATGTCGATGCCCTTTTCCTCGGCCATTCTGCGGGCCCGGGGAGAAATGCGGATGGCTTCGCCATGGTTGACCATGGTGGGAGCAGCGGCAGCCGCGGCAGGGGCGGCCGCAGGAGCGGCAGCAGCCGCAGGGGCAGCCTCAGCAGCGGGAGCGGCCTTGCCGCCCAGGGAGAAGGGCTCGCCGGGCTTGCCCACCACGCAGACGATCTCCTTGACGGCGATCTCGTCGCCTTCCTCGCCGATGCACTTGAGGACGGTGCCGTCCTGCTCGCTCTCCACGTCGAAGGTGGCCTTGCCGGTCTCGATGGCAAACAGATAGTCGCCGGTCTTGACGGTGTCGCCTTCCTTGACATACCACTTGCTCAGGATGGCGCTGTCCTCGGACAGGCCCTTCTGGGGCATGCGGACGAACAGCACGTTGCCGGAGGGTGCAGTCTCGGCGGCAGGAGCCGCAGGGGCAGCAGCAGGAGCAGGAGCTGCCGCAGGGGCGGCAGCGGCGGGGGCATCGTCCGTCTGGAAGCTCTCGCCGGGCTGACCCACCACGCACACCAGCGCCTTCACGGGGACCTCGTCCCCCTCCTCACCGATGCACTTGAGGACGGTGCCGTCCTCCTCGCTCTCCACATCGAAGGTGGCCTTGCCGGTCTCGATGGCGAACACAAAGTCGCCCTTTTTCACGGTATCGCCTTCCTTGACATACCATTTGCTCAGGATGGCGCTGTCCTCGGACAGGCCCTTCTGAGGCATACGAATCAATGAAGCCATAGTAGCGCGTTCCTCCTTTTACGCCTTGAAATCGTCCTCGATCTCCTGATAGGCGGCGGTGAAGTTGTTGAAGAAGCCCACGAACGGGGGATAGGAGAACAGGTCCTCCCAGGTCAGCAGACCCTCCTCGGGATCGGAGTAAGCCTGGTTGAACACCTTGCTCTGCTTCAGGACCTCCATGTACTTCTCCTCGGTAGGCTGGTCAATGATGGAAGCCAGCGGAGTGGGGTTGGCGTCGAATTCCTCCACCTTGCCGGTGACGGTGGTGATCAGGAAGGGCGCGCCGTCCACAGGAGCCATGGAGTTCTGGATGTGCCAGGGGCCGCGGACAGCGGCGGACATAATGGACAGGTTCTTATAGCCGCGCTGGGCCAGCATGCGATAGGACTTGCGCATAACGGCCTCGGAGCCGTGGCGGGCGATGACCTTGGCGTCTGCCACGCCCTTGGACTCCAGCTCGGCGGCGATCTTGTCGTCCAGCTGGCCGGCCATCAGCACCAGATACTCCTGGTCGCGGCCCTTGCTCAGCAGCTCGGCGAAGGCCATGTGCTGGGTGATGGAGAAGTTCAGGGTCATGCACAGGCGATAGCCCTCCTCCAGCAGCACCTTCACGGCGGGCAGGGATGCCTCAACGGCAGGCAGCTTGTACACCACGTTGGGCTTGTCCATGTTCAGCTCCTTGGCCATGGCCCGGTTCCAGAAGTGGACCTGGTCGATCATGGCCTGGGTGTTGCGGATCTCGCGGGGGTCGACCTGCAGGCACACAAAGCCGTACTGGCCGTTGGTGGCCTCATAAATGGGAGCCAGGGCCCGGGCGCTGATGGCGCAGACCTTGGTGAACATCTGGGATGCCATGTCGGCGGTGGAGGCGCCGGGATTCTCGCGCTTGATCTGCTCCACCAGGGAGGCGTACTTCTCGGGGAAGTCCTTCTTATAGCCCTGGATCTTGCAGGGGTTGCTGGTGCACCAGCGGGCGCCGCGGCGCAGGGAGTGATCCAGGCCGGAGGCGTAGTCATGGCCCCAGACGGTGTTCAGCTTGCCCTGGCGGTACAGGTCGCCCATCTTGCGCATGGAGCTGTTGGCGATGGATTCGATCTCCTGGCGGGCAGCCTTGACGGCCTCGCCGCAGCCAAAGCCCTCAGCAAAGGCCAGCAGGTCCTCGGAGGCGGCCACGCGGGTGTCGTCGTCCACCAGCTTTGTCAGGGTCCAATCGGCCAGGGCAGAGCGCAGATCAATGGCGATCTCCACGGCGGTCTGCACATAGGCGTCCTTATTCTGAAGATCATCGGCAACCAGGGCCTTCAGTTCTTCCTTCAGAGAGAAGATGCTGTCATGGAAGCTGCTGACAGAGTCAGGGAACAGGATCGGACGGCGCTTCAGGGTTGCATACTCACTCATGATGAATTCTCCTTTTCAAATATGGTTCTATATTGAATAAAGGTATGACTGGTTCGATCCGGCCGGGCCGGAGCACAGGCGCGTTCATTTTGTTAAGAAATAAACATTTTCACATCGTTATAAAACATTTTCAAACGCCTTGGAACACTCTTTTATCATAATTTGATTTTAGCAATGAAGTGTCTCAGAGTCAACATGGAGTATTCGCTAAAAAAACGAAAATGCTTTTGTTAAATGTGCATAATAAATTTGTAAATAACATGTTCGGACATTTTTCAGACGCAAAATAACATGAAATTTGCTTCATTCGAACAAAGCGGCGTATCCTGGCATAACTCGCCGGAACGGGACCGCCGGGCAGATTTGGGAGCCGACCCCTGGATGCCCGGTGTTTTGCCGAAAAAAGTATGCAATTTTCATATAGGCGAACAATCAAACGGTTTCTTGCCTTTTTTTCTTGACAAAATAACGTCAATGGAATAAAATAACAAGTGAACATTTTGCCCTGTTTCTCGGGTCTTGTCCGAACGGGCATCTGTTGGGATAGAAAGAATGTCCGCGAGGTCCGGCGCAGCAGCCGTTTCTCCGGAGGCAGGAGTGCAACAATCATGAAAAACGAACGACGAAGCCAGATCAAGGCTTATATTTCCGAACACAAGAGCGCCCGCATTGAGGATCTGGCCAAGCAGAATCCCGATGTGTCCCTGATGACTCTGCGCCGCGACCTGGCTGCGCTGGAGGAGGAGGGCTTCCTGGTCCGCGTCCGCGGCGGCGCCTACATCAACAGCACCCCCCCTGCCACCCAGGCAGAGGACCTTTACAGCCGGCGCGAGATCTCCAACGTAGAGGCCAAGACCATCATCTGCGAGAAGGCGCTGCCCTTTCTGGAGGAAAAGCGCTCCATCTTTTTCGACGCGGGCACCACGCTGATGACCCTGGTGCGCAGGATCCCCGATCAGGATCTGGTGGTGTTCACCTCCGCCCCCAACATCGCCATGGAGATCGTCATGCGCACCACCATGCCCCAGGTGTCCCTGCTGGGCGGCAGTCTGTCCCGCAATACCATCTCCTGTTCCGGCCATCTGACCCTGGAATATCTGCGCTCCATCAATATCGACGTGGCGTTCATGGCCACCTCCGGCTATTCGGTGGAAAATGGCTTTTCGTCCGGCAACCCCTATGAGGCCAGCATCAAAACCGAGATCGTCCGCAAGGCGCACAAGGTCATCATGCTGATGAGCAGCGACAAGGTGGGCCGCAATCTGCCCTATACCTTCGCCCGCATGGAGGATATCGACGTGCTGATCTGCGAACAGGAACCGGAGCCCGACGTGATGGCCGCCGCCCGCCAGGGTGGTGTCACCGTGCTGTAAGCGCACATATGCAATCAAATCAAGCAGCCGCCCCTGTGCCGGGGCGGCTGCTTTTCTGTGCCTTTATCACAAAAACAGATCAAATATTCTGGTATATATAACAGTATTTTGAGCTATTTATTGTTTCTTCTTGCAAAGAAGATGCGATGATGTTATTTTTGTGTTAGAAAAGGCGGCCAGACCCCGCCACCGGCATTTTTTATGGAAAAGGAGAGCACACATCATGAAAACCTATGAAAGCCCGCTGCAGGAGGCGGCGGAGCGCTTCCCCCAGACGCTGCTTTGGAACGACTCCTGCGGCGTGGCGGATCTGAATCTGGCCCTGCGTCACGGCGCCACCGGCGCCACCTCCAACCCCGTCATCGTGGGCAACGTTCTGCGCAAGGAGATGGCCGATTGGAAGGATCGGCTCAATGCCCTGATCCATGTGGAAATGCCCGACGCCACGGATGAGGAGATCTGCTGGGCCCTGTCCAAGGAGGCCGCCCTGAAGGGCTCCAACATGCTGCTGCCCATGTTCCGGGAGAGCGGCGGCGTCAAGGGCTGGCAGGCCATGCAGGTAAACCCCCGCTTCTACCGCAGCACGGAAAAGACCGTGGCCCACGCCGCCGAGCTGTCCGCGCTGAATGAGAACATTCTCATCAAGATGCCCGTGTCCACCGCCGACATTCCCGCTCTGGAGGAGTGCGCCTATCGGGGCATCTCCGTCAACGGTACCGTCTGCTTCGGCATCCCCCAGGCCGTGGCCGTGGCCGAGGCCGTGGAGCGCGGCCTGAAGCGCCGGGAGGCCGAGGGCAAGCCCATTGACAATGTGCATTGCAGCTGCACCATCATGACCGGCCGCCTGGACGACTATATGAAGGCTCTGGTGGCTGAGCGGGAGGTGCCCATCACCCAGGAATATCTGGATTGCTGCGGCGAGGCCCTGTTCAAGAAGGTCTACAAGCTGTACAAGCAGCGGGGCTATCGCCTGAAGCTGCTGGTGGCCAACAACAACAGCCACTTCCTGTGGAGCCGTTTCCTGGGCGGCGATATTCTGATGACCATCAACCCCCTGTGGTGGCGGCGGATGAACGGCGCCAGGCTGCCCATCCACGAAACCATCAACGAAGAGGTCCCCCAGTACATCGTGGACGAGCTGCTGGACAAGCTGCCTGAGTATCGGGCCGTTTACTTTGAGGACGGCCTGCAGGTCTCCGAGTTCAACCAGTACGGCGCCTTCAAGCGCACCATGAATGAGTTCTTCACCGGCTACGCCTCCTTCCTGGAGTATCTGCGCGGCTTTATGCTACCCTGAGCACGCCGGCCATCCGAATAAGCAAAAAGCGCCGCGAAGCAAATGCTTCGCGGCGCTTCAGCCTGTCAAAGAAAGAGCCAAGTCTTTCCCGGGTGCTGCACGCCGGGAGTGAGTGTCAGAGCTGGGTGATGGTGCGCTTTCGCTCCTTGTCTGCCGCTGCGGCGGCAGCCTGTGCCCTGCCACGGGCAATGATAGCCGGAAGCTGGTCCCTGGGAATGACCATGACCCGGCCATTGGCATCGTAGCGGGGATACATGCCGTTGAAATAGACTACACCGGTTTCCGCGTCCACGAAAACGGCTGCCGGAAGCGAGTAAATCTGCGTGGTGATATAGCTTGTAGATGTCCATTTGATAGTATCTATTTGAATCAGTTCCATTGCGTTTTCTCCTTAAAGTCGTTTCAGGCTGTCCTCACGCCGTTTCTGTTCCCGCTCCTCGGCAAGCTGGCGGGGACTCATGACCCTGTATCCGCTAATGGATTCAGCACGGCTGTAGACAGGACGGTATTCGCTTCCGAAGCGCTTTGCGATTGCAGCGGCCAGTGTTAGCGCCATTTCCCTGCTGACACTATAGCCATGAGATTCAAAATTGTATTCAAATCGTCCTCCGCATAGGGACTGAAAAGCAATATGTCCACCATACGAACCGCTTGCTGATCTTTCCATGCTGCCGGAGGGATACACAGCGGCCCCGTCAAAGTCAGGGGCCGTTCGCTCAATGATGGCAATGACATCGTTTACAAGTTTCCGCTGCGCTGCATTTTTAGGAGCCTCCGCCCGGCTTTTTCTTGTTACCCTGAGGACCACAAAGAGCCCTACCCAAAAAAGAATACCCGGCAGGGCCTGTATGTATTCATTCACAAAACATCCCCCTTTTCTCTCATAATCGCGTGAAATAAGCTGCTCGCAGTATATCATATCAATTCGATATATGTCAATATCCGTATATATGAATTATAGCAGATATCAGAATCCGTACATAGTTTTTATACTGTTTGGTACGAAAGGGGTGTCTGCCAATGATAAGCTATGAACCGCTGTTCCGGACTATGAAGGAAAAGGGCGTGACCTCGTACCGGCTGGGGAAGCTGGGCTTCCCTCTGTCCAACTTCTACGCCATGAAGCACGGCGACAATGTATCGACCCACACCATCAACCAGCTCTGCCGCCTGCTGCAATGCCGCGTGGAGGACGTGATGGAGTATATAGACGAGGAATAAGCGAAAAACCCGGGACGGCCAGGCCGTTCCGGGTTTTTCGTTGGGGAAATGCATTTACAGGACGATCACGGAGGCGGAGACGGTCAGGCGGCCGTTCTGCACCGTGACGGCCTCGCCGGTCAGGGCGTTTTCATAGCTGCCGTCGGCCAGGGGGACGGACACAGTACCCGGACGGCCCGCCAGGGGGAACACGCCCACGGCCAGGTGCTGCCCATCCTGATAGAAGGCCACGGCTATGCCCTGGGCGTCGTCGGCGTCCACATGGAACACCGCGTCCGTGGGCAGGCGCTTTTTGATGTCGTACAGCCGCCGCAGCAAGGGCGACAGGTCCTCCCCGGCGGTCCAGTCGATGGGCTCCCGCTCAAACAGCGAGGGCGTGTGAGCGGCGGAGACCTCCTGCCCGGCGTAGAGCAACGTGGTGCCCTTCTGGAAGTAGCACAGGGCCGTCCAGGCCAACAGGCTGTCCCGATTGGGGAAGCGTTCCGCCGCACGGCGCTGGTCATGGTTTTCCAGGCAGCTGAGCTTGTTGTACCAGGTGGGGAAGCTGAGCTCCTGGAAATTCAGGGCGGAGAAATACCGGCTCAGGGGCAGGGCACCGCCGGTGGCTCCCTCATACAGGGGCCAGATATCGTAGGGGTACAGCACGTCGAAGGCATCGTACAGCTCGTTATCCGTGGCGGCATAGAACCCCTGGCGGCGGAAGGCCAGAATGTGGTCCAGATGAACGCTCTCGCCCAGCCAGATAGCCCCGGGACGTACCCGCTCCACCGCCTGGCGGGCCTTCTTCCAGAAGGCCACGGGAACAGTGCTGGCTACGTCGCAGCGGAACCCGTCCACATACTGGGCCCAGTAGCACAGGGACTCGATCTGATAGTCCCATAGTCCGGGGACATCATAGTCCAGGTCCACCACGTCGGTCCAGTCGCCCACCTTGTTGCCGCGCTTGCCGTCGGGCCTGCGGTAGAAATACTCCGGGTGCCGGTGGACCAGGGTGGAGTCCGGGGACGTATGATTGTATACCACATCGATGATGCACTTCATGCCGTTGTCGTGAATGGCATCCACCAGATGCAGGAAATCCTCCAGGGTGCCGTATTCCGGGTTCACGGTGCGATAGTCCCGGTTGGCGTAGGGGCAGCCCATGGAGCCCTTGCGGTTCTCCTGGCCAATGGGGTGGATGGGCATCAGCCACAGAATGTCCGTGCCCAGGGCGCGGATCCGGGGCAGGTCCGGTTCCACGGCCCGGAAGGTGCCCTGGGGGGTGTGGCTGCGGACGTAGAGCTCATAGATGACGCTGCGCCGCAGATCGGGGTTGGTTTGGATGGACATGTCAAAGACCTCCCATACAAAATTATTTCAGCGTGCTGCTGTTGTTCAGCACGGAGGTGCTGTAGAGAAACCATACGTCCTGGCGGTCAAAGGTCAGGAAATTTCCCAGTTGGGACGGGGAGAGATAGCGGATATCCACCAGGGTCACCCGGCTGTAGCCCTCCAGCAGCAGAGGGGCCAGGCTGGACCCGAAGGAGTCCCGGAAGATCACCAGCTCCCGATCCGTCCGGGCGTTGGGGTTGTCCACCGTCAGCAGGGACACGGACCCGGACAGGAACAGCTCATAGGGGTCGCTGCCTGTGGCCTTATCCAGGTCGTATACAGGGCCGGTTTTGCCGGTCTCGTAATTGGTGACCCGGCAGGCGTCGATGGTGTCGTTGGTGAGATAGCTCAGGCGCTCGCCTGCCAGAGGCAGGGCCGCATAGCCGGAATACACCCCGTAGAAGGGGCGCTCCAGCGTTACCTCCCGATAGGAGGCGCCGGCGTCCGTCCCCATGGCGGCGGCGATACGCCGGGCCACCGGCTCCAGCCGCTCCTGCCGCCAGTGGGCGTCGGTGCGGTAGTAGTCGTCGATGGTCAGCAGGTCAAACAGGTCGATATACGTCATATACGGCGTGCTCTCCCGCAGCTGTGACACCAGGGCGTCGTAGTCCATGGAGGGCCGTCCCGAGGACGGGGCCATGAAATATCCCTTGTCCGGGATCACCGACAGATAGACCTTGGTGTCGGTGCCGGAGAGATATGTGTCGTACACATACCGGAACCGGTCCGCCGCCCGTTCCACGGAGGTGGTATTCAGGGGGAAATCCAGCTTGGCGGCGTAGCCCTGAGACAGGTACACGCCGTTTACGTCCCGCTGCCCCATCACGTCATAGGACACCAGAGAGCGCAGGGTCCGCAGCTGCTCCCGCAGAGGGAACTGGTCGGCGGCGAAATCGTCCAGAGCATCGGAGAACTTGCCGGACAGAAAGCCCGCCGCGGTGAACGCCGGCCGCTGGGCCAGAGGGCGGCGCTCCGCCTGGGACACGGCATCCGGCGTCCGTAGAACGGACCACAGGCCAAAGCCCGCCAGAAACGCCGCCAGCAGGCACACGGTGATGATTTGCTTGGTCTTCATGTGCACCTCCTCAGAACCGGAAATACAGGAAGGGGTTGGCAGAGCCGCTGACCAGGAACGCCGTGCACACGGCCAGCAGGGCCAGCAGCGCTATGGGCTCCAGAGCGTCCAGCACACGGCCTGCCCGTCCGGCAGCCATGCGGCGGCACAGGACGGCAGGCAGCGGTGTGGACCCCACGGCAGCTGCCAGCAGCACCGGGGCGTAGCTGTGCAGGTAGTACAGGGTGCCGCCGTCCCACATGGGCAGGTGCCCCAGGCCCAGCATGGCCCCGGCGGCGCCTATGGCGGCGGACAGGGAGGAGGCGTCGAACAGCACAAAGCTGAACAACGCCGCCGTCAGCACATAAACGTGCCGCAGCACCGGCAGCCGCCGGAGCAACCGGCCCAGAAACAGCTTTTCCAGCAGCAGAAATACGGCGAAATACAGGCCCCACAGCACAAAGGTCCAGGCGGCTCCGTGCCACAGACCCGTCAGGCCCCATACCACCAGCAGGTTCAGCACCCAGCGTCCCAGCCGCACCCGGTTGCCGCCCAGGGGGATATACACATAGTCCCGGAACCAGGACCCCAGGCTGATGTGCCACCGCCGCCAGAACTCCGTGAGACTCCCGGAGATAAAGGGATAGTTGAAGTTCTCGGCGAAGCGGAAGCCCATGATCCGGCCCAGGCCGATGGCCATGTCGCTGTAGCCGGAGAAGTCGAAGTAAACGTGCAACATATACGCCCCGGCGTACATCCACGTCAGCAGCACGGTTTTCTGCCCGCTCTGCTGATACACCGTCACCAGCTCATACAGGACGTTGGCCAGCAGCACCTTTTTGCCCAGGCCCAGCACGAACCGCCGGGCGCCCAGGGCTGCATCCTGCACCGTGTGAGTGCGGCTTTGCAGCTGGGGAGCCACATCGGTATAGCGGACGATGGGCCCGGCCACCAGCTGGGGGAACATGGCGATATACGCCGCCAGGTCGATGAGGCTCCGCTGGGCCGGGGCGTCGCCCCGGTACACGTCGATGACATAGCTGAGGATCTGAAAGGTATAGAAGCTGATGCCGATGGGCAGGGTGATCCGCAGCAGGGGCACCGACAGGCCGGTGACGGCGTTGAAGCCGGAGATCAGAAAGTCGGCGTATTTGCAGTAGCCCAGAAGCCCCAGGCTCAGCACGGCGGACAGGGTCAGCAGCAGCCGCCTGCGGGCGGGATACCGCTCCATAAGCCGGGCGGCGGCATAGCCCTGTAAAATGGCAGCGGCCATGAACAGCACGAACCGGGGATCGCCCCAGGCGTAGAACACCAGGCTGCACAGCAGCAGAGCGGCATTTTTCAGCCGCCTTGGGGCCAGAAAATAAAGCCCCAGGGCGCAGGGAAGAAAATAGAAGAGAAACGGCAGACTGGAAAACAGCATGACCGCGGTGGGTTACTGGATGGGCTCGTCGCAGGCGGTCTGGACGCCGGTGTAGGTGGCGGTCATGGTGTTGACAAAGTCGTCCACCAGGTCGTCGGCGCCGAACAGGGCCACCACATACTCGCCATAGGTGAGGACCACCAGCTTGTCAGGGAAGCCGCACATCCACTGGGTGTTCTGGACATTCTGGCGCAGAGCGTCGGTCACGACAGAGACGTCGGCGCTGTTTTTCACATGGAACACGCCGCAGGTAAAGCTGTTGGCGTTCATCATGTGGGTCAGCGACGCGGCGTCGTCAATAAGATCGGCCTTGTCGGCGGGAAAGTGCAGCATATAGTCCAGATTGTCGGCATCGTCCACCGGGAAAGTGCCGGGGGCATCGTCCACGGGCTTATCCAGGCTGCCGCCCACCACAGGGAACTTCTCGCTTTCGGGATAGGCGTTCCACACGGCGGTCAGCAGGTCCACGGCGCTGACGGGGGAGCCGCCGTTGACGTCGCCGCCCTTCTGGGAGGAGCAGGCCGCCAGGGACAGGACCATCACCAGGGCCAGCAGCATAGTGAGAAACTTTTTCATGGGTAAATACTCCTTTGATGTCGTTTTCAAAAGCCATCCGTGCATTTTTGGAGGGCTATTGGCAATGCATCATATCATATTCCCGGAAAAAGGTCAAGCCGGATAAGGGGGAATTTGCCCCTCCCGGAGATTTTCCGCCCCGAAGCCGGACTGCCCGGGAGATACATCCGCCTGCCGAGGGCGGACAGTGATGGATAAATATTTCACATTCCCGCAAAAAAGTGGGGAAAAACCCTTGCAATTGCCGGGAAAATGTGGTACAGTCCACTTCGACAATTGAATAGGGACAGCCGCGCTTGTCCGCGCCGCTGTCCGACACCATTATTTCTGGCTTGCCGCCAAGGTCGCGGCAAGGAAAAAGGAGAAAGCTATGAAGAAGAAACTATTGGCTCTTTTCCTGGCGCTGGTAATGGTCGGCGCCGTACTCCCGGGATGCGGAGACGGCAGCAAGGACCCCGGCGGACAAGGAAATAACGGCGAGACGGGCGAACCGGTCAAGGGTGGCGAGATCACCGTTGGCATCGCCCAGGACCTGGACGACAGTCTTGACCCCCACCAGACGGTGGCCGCAGGAACCAGAGAGGTCTTGTTCAACATCTTCGAGGGCTTGGTAAAGCCCAATTCTGACGGCGAAATGATCCCCGCTGTGGCGGAGAAATATGAGCTGTCCGAGGATGGGACCATGTACACCTTCACCCTTCGTGACGGTGTGAAGTTCCACAACGGCCAGACAGTGACCGCAGAGGATGTTGTATACTCTATCAATCGCTGCGCCGCTGTGCCGGAGGGTCAGGAAAAGCCTCTGGTAGCGGCGTTTTCTGCTGTCCGGAGCGTGGAGGCCCTGGACGAAAAGACCGTCACCGTTACCATCGCGCAGCGCGACCTGGAGTTCATCAGCTATATGACGGTGGCCATCATTCCCGCCGGCTATGCCGACCAGGCCACCGCCCCTGTGGGCACCGGCCCGTTCAGGTTCGTGTCCCGCACCCCCCAGGAGAACTTCATCATGGAGCGCTTTGAGGATTACTGGGGCACCCCCGCGTGGCTGGACAAGGTCACCTATAAGATCTGCGAGAACGCCGACGCCCTGGTGATGAACCTCAACGGCTCGTCCATCGACCTGTGCGCCCACCTGACCTCTGCCCAGGCGGCCCAGCTCAACAGCAATTTCAAGGTGCTGGAGGGCACCATGAACCTGGTGCAGGCCATCTATCTGAACAACCAGGCCAAGCCCTTTGACAACCAGCTGGTGCGCCAGGCCCTGTGCTATGCCATCGACCGGCAGGGCATCATGGATATGGTGGCCGACGGCCACGGCACCGCCGTGGGCAGCAGCATCTATCCCGCGTTTACCAAGTATTTCCTGCCGGAGCTGGTGGATAAGTATCCCCACAGCGTGGAAAAGGCCAAGGAGCTCCTGGCCCAGGCCGGTTATCCCAACGGGTTCGACATGACCATCTCCGTGCCCAATAACTATCAGCCCCATATGGACACCGCCGAGGTGGTGGCCGAGCAGCTGCGGGAGGCGGGGATTAGGGTGACCATTCAGCCTGTGGAGTGGAGCACCTGGCTGGATACCATTTATAACGGCCGCCAGTTCCAGGCCACTTTGGTGGGCGTGGACGCAGCCAACATGACCGCTCGGGCCATGCTGGAGCGCTTCACCTCCGACCATGCCAAGAACTTCATCAACTACAGCAACCCCGCCTATGACGCCCTGTTCCAGCAGGCCATCAACGCCACGGACGAGGCCACCCAGACGGATCTGTACAAGCAGATGGAGACCATGCTGGCGGACACTGCCGCCAATGTGTATATCCAGGACCTCAGCGACCTGGTGGCTATGCGCCAGGACCTGGGCGGCCTGAAGTTCTATCCCATTTATGTGCTGGACCTGTCCACCGTGTACCTGACCCAGCAGTAACGTTATACTGAATTGAAAGAGGCGATGACCATGAAATATGCGGCCAAGAAAATCGGACTGATGCTGCTGACCATGGTCATCGTCTCTTTTCTGGCTTTTCTGGCGTTTCAGGTGATCCCAGGGGACCCGGCGGTGAAGCTGCTGGGCACCGAGGCCACGCCGGAGCGCATCGCCGCCCTGCGGGCGGAAATGGGACTGGACCGTCCGTTCCTGGAGCGGTACGTTCAGTGGGTGCTGGGGGCCCTGCACGGGGACTTCGGCACATCGTACAGCTATAAAATGCCGGTATCCGGCATGCTGGCCGGAAAGCTGCCGGTGACGGGGCTTCTGACGGGGATGTCCTTTGTGCTGATCCTGGTCTTTTCCATCCCCCTGGGCATTTTCACCGCCCGCCACGCCGGGGGACGGATGGACAAGGCCCTGACCAGCGTGAACCAGGTGCTCATGGCCATCCCGGCCTTTGTGACGGGCATCCTGCTGACGTATGTGTTTGGTCTGGTGCTGCGGTTGTTCGTGCCGGGAAACTACGTTTCTCCCGGCGACAACTTCGGTGCCAGCCTGTGGTATTTTCTGTTCCCGGCCGTGTCCATCGCCCTGCCCAGGGTGGCCATGACCGTGAAGATGCTGCGCTCATCCATTCTGTCGGAGATGGAAAAGGACTATGTCCGCACGTCTCACAGCCGGGGCAACAGCGACCGGGCTACCCTGTACCGCCATGTGCTGCGCAACGCCATGGGGCCGGTGGTGTCATTTCTGGCCATGACCGTGGCGGATATTGTGGCGGGCTCTGTGGTTATCGAGCAGGTGTTTTCCCTGCCGGGCCTGGGCCGCATGCTGCTGACGTCCATCGCCAACCGGGACTATCCCGTGGTGCAGGCGGTGGTGGTGATCGTGGCGTTCTGGGTGGTGCTGGTGAATCTGCTGGCGGACCTGATCAACCAGCGGCTGGACCCGAGACTGCGGCTGCAATAGAGGGGAGGGACCTACCTTGCTGCTGAACGAAAAAAAGAATCACTATCTGCGGGCGGGTCTGGTCCTGACGGGGCTTATGGCGGCTCTGGCGCTGCTGGGCTGCGTGTGGACCCCCTATCCCCCCACGGCCATGTCCGGCAGTGAAAAGTTCGCGGCCCCATGCCTGCGGCACCTGTTCGGCACGGACAACTTCGGCCGGGATATTTTCAGCCGGGTGCTGGCCGGCGCCGGCACCACCTTCCTCATCAGTGCCGCCACCGTGGTGATCGGCGCAGCGGTGGGAACGCTGGTGGGGGCCTTCACCGGATATTTCGGCGGCTGGCTGGACGAGGCGCTGATGCGCATCAACGACGCGGTGACGGCGTTTCCCAGCATCCTGCTGGCTCTGGTGTTCATCTCCCTGCTGGGCTTCGGCAAGTACAACGTCATTCTGGCGCTGGGTGTCGCCTTTGTGCCCAGCTATGCCCGGGTCATCCGCAGCGAGTTTGCCCGGCACCGGGAGATGAATTATGTGAAAAGCGCCCGGCTCATGGGAGCGGGGCACCTGCGCATTATGTTTCTGCATATTCTGCCCAATACCCGGCAGGTGCTTCTGCCTACCCTGGTCATTGGGTTTAACAACGCCGTGCTGGCGGAGGCCAGCATGAGCTATCTGGGCATCGGCGTGAAGCCCCCGGACGTGTCTCTGGGGTATATGCTGTCCGAGTCCCAGAGCTATATGGCCAGGGCCCCCTGGTATATGCTGACGGTGGGCGGCGTCATCGTGCTGCTGATCTTAGGCGTCAGCCTGCTGGGCGAGGGGCTCCAGCGAAAGCAATGGGGGAGGTGACGGTATGCTGGAAATCCGTGATCTGCATGTGCAGTTCCACGGGTCGGACCACGAGGCGGTGCGGGGCATCGACCTGACGGTGGGCGACGGCGAGATCGTGGGGCTGGTGGGCGAGTCCGGCAGCGGCAAAACCGTTACCGCCATGATGATCTCCGGCCTGCTGCGGCCGGAGCAGGCGTCGTTCCGGGGGCAGATCCTGCTGGACGGGCGGGACCTGCTGACCAGCAGCGGCGACACCCTGCGCAGCATCCAGGGCCGGGACATCTGTGTGGTGTTTCAGGAGCCCATGAGCGCCATGGACCCCACCATGCGTATCGGCCCCCAGGTGGAGGAGTGCCTGCGGGTGCACACGGACCTGCCGCCCAAAAGGCGGCGGGAGCTGGCCCTGCAGGCCCTGCGGGACGTGGACCTGCCGGATGCGGAGGAGGTATACCGGAAGTATCCCCATGAGCTGTCCGGCGGCATGCTCCAGCGGGTGATGATCGCGGCGGCCATTCTGCCCCAGCCCCGGCTGCTGCTGGCGGACGAGCCTACCACGGCTCTGGACGTGACCATCCAGGCCCAGATCCTGGAGCTGCTGCGCCGCCTGAACCGGGAGCGGGGCATGTCCATTCTGTTTATCTCCCACAACCTGGCTGTGGTGCGGAAGCTGTGCACCCGGGTGGCGGTGATGGAGAAGGGGCACATCGTGGAGTCCGGCCCAGTGGACCAGATATTCTTCCACCCCCAGGCCCCCTATACCCAGCGGCTCATTGCCGCCATCCCCACAAGGAGGAAGCTATGAGCGATGATCTGGTTTTACAGGTCCGTGACCTGAACGTGTGGTACCGGCCCTCCGGCACCGTGGGCCGCAGAAAGCGGCAGCAGGTGCTGCACGATGTGAGCTTTGAGCTGCACCGGGGCGAAATTCTGGGCCTGGTGGGGGAATCCGGCAGCGGCAAGACCACCCTGGCCCGGACAATTCTGGGCTTTGTGCCGGACTATACCGGCACCATCACCCACTACACCAAGCGCCCGCAGATGGTATTTCAGGACCCGGCCAGCAGCCTGAACCCCAGCCGCACCGTGGGCTGGATCCTGGCGGAGCCTCTGCGCATTTACGGAAAGTACGGCAAGGAGGAGATCACCCGCCGGGTGGAGCGCACCATGGAGCTGGTGGGCCTGGACCCGGAGTGCCGGGACCGGCTGCCCCATCAGCTGTCCGGCGGACAGCGGCAGCGGGTGTGCATCGGCGCGGCCCTGATCGTGCATCCCCAGCTGATCGTGGCCGACGAGGCCGTGTCGGCCCTGGATGTGACCATCCAGGCGCAGATTTTGCAGCTCATCGCCCGGCTGCGCCGGGAACTGGGCATATCGTATCTGTTTATCTCCCACGATCTGAACGTGGTCTACGAGATCTGCGACCGGTGTCTGGTAATGCACCATGGCCGCATCGTGGAGCAGGGGCCGGTGGAGGACATATTTGACCACCCGAAGGAGGAATATACCCGCCAGCTGCTGGCAGCGGCGGAGTGAGCGACCTATGACCGAAGAACTGAGGCAGAAATTGCTGCATTCGGCGGAGGGCCCCGGGGCGGAGCCCTTCAGCCAGTATAATCATATGAAGGTCACCGCCGTGGACGACGGCACCGCCACCGTGGAGCTGGAGCTGCACCCGGACAGCCTGAACTGCTGGGGCACCCCTCACGGCGGCGCGCTGTTTACCATGGCCGACGTGGCGGCGGGCATGGCCCTGCTGACCCGGCGGCAGGAGGTGACGTTTACGGTGTCCTCCAGCATCGAGTACCTGTCCGCCGCGGCGGGAACGGGAAAGCTCACCGCCGTAGGCACCGTGGAGAAAACGGGCGGCCACATGGGCTTCAGCCGCACGGACATCCGGGACGAGAGCGGCAGGCTCATTGCTGCTCTGCGGACGGTGATGTATCTGACCGGGCGGCCCCTGGAGCTATGAGGGCCTTTTTCAGGCGGCACCGGGGCCTGCACATCTGGTTTCTGGCGGTGTGCGGGGTGCTGGGTCTGTATTTTGCCCTGCGGACTGTGCCGGGGCTGATGAACTGGGTCAGCCGCCAGGTGGTGATGCCTCTGGAGCGGGCGGTGGCGTCGGTGTGCTACCGGGCGTCCTTCTCCGTGGCAGAGCTGCTGTACGCCATAGCGGCGGGAGTGGTCCTGCTGTGGATGGGGGCCACCGTCCGGCGGCTGATCACGGATCAGGGCCGCCGGGGCCGGGTGCTGTATCGCTTTGCGCTGACGGCGGTGTGCGCGGTGCTGACGGTGTACGCCGGGTTCAGCCTGCTGTGGGGCGTCAACTACTATGCGGAGTCCTTCCAGCAGCAGTCCGGCGTGTATGCCCGGGAGTCCACCCCGGAGGAGCTGGCCCGGGTGACGGAGTATTTCGCCCGGCAGCTGGCGGACTGTGCCGGTCAGGTGCGGCGGGACGAAAACGGCCTGTTTGCCGAGAGCCGGGAGGACATCTTTGCCGACAGCGTGCGGGTGTTCGACGGCGTGTACGACGCGTTTCCCTGCCTGCGGATGGAGGACCGGGTGCCCAAGGGGGTGCGGTTTTCCACGGCCCTCAGCGCCATGGACTTTACGGGGTTCTATTTTCCCTTTACCGGCGAGGCCAACCTGAACATCGACAGCCCCGCCTGCTATCTGCCCAGCACCATTGCCCACGAGATGGCTCATCAGCGGGGTATCGCCTCGGAGCAGGAGTGCAACTTCATTGCCATCGCCGCCTCCACCACGGCGGACAGCGCCGCTTATCGCTACTCCGGCTGGCTCATGGGCTTTACCTATCTCTCCAACGCCCTATACCGGGCGGACCCGGAGGCGTGGCAGGCCGTGCGGGTGCTGCTGCCCGACACGGTGGTGGCGGACCTGCGGGATAACTCCGCCTATTGGGCGGCCTTTGAGGGGCCCGTCAACGACGCGGCCCAGAAGGTGTACGATTCCTTCCTGAAAAGCAGCGGCGACCCCCGGGGCACCCAGAGCTACGGCACCGTGGTGGATATGCTGATGGCGTACTACGGGTAAACGGTACAAAAGGATATAAAAAGAGCCTCCCCACCCGGGGAGGCTCTTTTCAGCTTGTCAAAAATCCTTTTTGACAAGCTGAGCAAGCATTTTCAGAACTTTCATAAAAGTTCTGAAAATGCGGTGATTGAAAACGAAAGACACCCCTGATGGGTTTCTTTCGTAACTATCTTCCTTTCCGAAGGCGGAGGCAATCCTGCTTTTTTGACAGTCTCAAAAGAGCCTCCCCACCCGGGGAGGCTCTTTTACAATGTTACAGGTCCAGGAGCTGCAGCTCCTCCTCGTTGACCTTCCGCAGGTCCCGGCGGCTGAGAATGTCATACATGCAGGGCACCACCAGCAGGGTCATCAGCGTGGCGTACAGCAGACCGCCGATGCACACCAGGGCCACCGGCTGCATCAGGGCCGTGCCCACATCCTTGCCGAAGGCCATGACCACCAGGCCCAGGATCGTGGTCAGAGACGTCATAAGAATGGGCCGCAGGCGGGTGACGCCGGCCTCGATGATGGCCTCCCGGCGGCCCATACCCTCCAGCCGCAGCTGGTTGATGTAGTCCACCAGGACAATGCCGTTGTTGACGATGACGCCCACCAGCATCACAAAGCCCACCAGAGACACCACGCTGACCTCGATGCCCGCCAGCAGCAGGGCCAGGAAGCCGCCGGTGAAGGCCAGGGGAATGGTGAACATGACGATCAACGGCGAGCGCAGGGACTGGAACTGGGCCACCATTACCAGGTACACCAGGACGATGCCCAGCAGCAGCATCAGCAGCAGCTGCCGGATGGCGTCCATAATGGCCTCGTTTTCCCCCTGGAAGGAGGCGGTGATGCCCTGGGGCAGGTCTACCTCCGCAATAGCCGCCTGGGCGGCGGTGGTGACCTTGGTGACATTGTAGCCGTCGGCCACGTCGGCGGACACGGTGATGTACCGCCGCTGCTGGTCGCGGTGAATGGTGTTGAGGCTGACGGTCTCCTCCAGTTTGGCAATATCACCCAGGCGGACGGGCTCCGCCGCCTGGACGGCGGAGGTGCTGCCGGAGGACATGCCGGACATGCCGCTCATGGAGCCGCTGCCGGAGGACATGCCGCTCATGCCGCTCATGGAGCCGCTGCCGGAGGCGGCGCTCATCATGCTGCTCATGGCGCTCATGGCAGAGGGGTCGATCTCCAGGTCCATGAGCTTTTCCCGGGTCATGCGGCTTTCCTCCGGGGACTGGATGGACACGCTGACGTCCAGCCCGTCCAGGGTCAGGGACAGGGAGCTGTCGGTGTCCGTCAGGGCGGAGGCAACGGCCATATACACCTGGGCCACGGTGAGGCCCTTTTCCATGGCGGCGTTGCGGTCCACGGACAGGTGCAGGGCGGTGGCCGCCTGCTCCAGGCCGTCGGACACGTTTTCCGTGCCTGGGACGGTGGCCAGCTTCGCGGCCAGTGTCTTGGCGGCGGACTGCATCTGCTCCATGTCGCTGCCGTAGACGTTCAGCGCGACGCCGCTGCCGGTAAGATAGGTCATGTAGCTGTCCATGGCGCCGGAGGCGGTGACGGTGCAGTCCATACCGGTGCAGGCGGCCTCGATCTGTTGTCCGGTCTTTGCGCCGGAGGCCCCTTCGGTAAGGGTGATATAGGCGGTGACGTCATACGCCCCGCCGCCGGAGGACATCATGCTGGTCATGTCCATGCCGCCGGAGCTGCCGGAGGAGGACATCATCGCGCCTACGGTCTCCACGTTTTCCACCTGGGCAGCCCGGCGCAGCACCTCATCCGCCAGGGATACGGCCTGCTCCCGGGTGCAGCCCTCGGGCATGGAGACAGTGAGATTCACGGTGTTCATGTCGATATTGGGCATGAAGGCAAAGCCGCGGGCCAGGGTGGCTCCGGCGGAGCCCAGCAGCAGCACCAGCGACACCCCCAGCACCACCAGCTTGTGGTGGATGGACCAGGACACAGCCTTGCGGTAGGCGGGATAGACCCGGTCCAGCAGACCCGGCTTCTGGGGCTTTTCCTTGCGGAGCATGCCGGAGGCCATGGCGGGCACCAGGGTCAGGGCCACAATGAGGCTGGCCAGCAGGGAATAGGTCATGGTCAGGGCCAGGTCCGTGAACAGCTGCTTGGTGATGCCCTCCACAAACACGATGGGCAGAAATACGCACACGGTGGTCAGGGTAGAGGCGGTGATGGCGCCCAGCACCTGCCGCGCACCGGACACCGCCGCCTGGATGACGGTGGCCCCCTTGGCGCGCAGACGATAGATGTTCTCAATGACCACCACCGAGTTATCCACCAGCATGCCCACCGCCACGGCCAGGCCGGACAGGGAGATCATATTGATGGTGACGCCGGAGAAGTACATGAGCACCACGGCGAAGATCACGCTGATGGGGATGGAGCACAGGGTGATGACGGTGGGACGCAGGTCCCGCAGGAACAGGTACAGGATCAGCACCGAGAACAGCGCGCCCCAGCCCAGAGAGGACAGAATGGAGTTGATGATAAGGTATATGTAGTCCCCCTGGTCCATCAGGGGCACGAAGGAAAGGCCCTCGTACTCCGCCTCCAGCTCCCGGAAGCGGCTGTTGATGTTGTCGGACACCTCCGCCGTGGCGTAGGTGGACTGCTTGTTGAAGGAGACGATGACGCCGTCCTTGCCGTTGAGCTTGTCGTAGATCTCCGAGGAGTTGTCGGTGATGGCCACGTCGGCCACGTCCTTCATGCGGATGGGGTCGATGCCGTCCATCCCCAGGTCAAAGAGCACCAGGTCCTCCAGGTCCTGGCGGGTGTCGATGGCGTCGCCCACGGAAACCATATAGTTGACGCCGTCCTCCTTCAGATACCCGGCGGGCATGGAGAAGTTCTGGGCCGTCAGCAGGGCGGTGATGGTGGATAGGTTCAGGCTGGAGGACAGGTCCGCCTGGCTCAGGGCGGCGGAGCGGGATTCCTCCAGGGTCTGGAGGCCCTGGTCGATCTGATTCAGGGCGCTGTCCAGCTGGATATTGGCTGAGATGATCTGGGTAACGGCGTCGGCCATGGTCAGGGTCCCGGCGGTCACCTGGTCCGCCAGCTTGGCCACGCCCTCGTCGGTTTCCAGGTCCCGCAGCTGTTTTTCCAGCTCCTCCAGCTGCTTCTGCCACTCCTTGGCCCGCTGGACGGCCTCGTCCCACTTGACGCCCAGGGCCGCCATACGCAGGTCCAGCGCCGCCAGCTCCGCCTGGATGCGAACGTATTCGGGGTCACTTTCAATTTCGGCGATGGCTGCCTGCTTTTCCTCCTCCGTCATGGAGGGGTCGTGGCGGATGGCCTCGATACGGGCCTGGTAGGGGGCGTTTTCCGCCTCCAGACGGGCCTTCTCCGCCTGGATCTCCGCCAGCTCCCGGAGGTTGGCCTGGAGCTGGTCCCGGCTGGCCCGCATGGTTTTCAGACTGTCCTGAATGGTGGTAAGGGCCTGGGTCACGGCGTCCCGGACGGCGGATTCCTCAGCGCTGCGGATGGCGGCCTTGGCGCTGTTGACCTGGCCCCGGGCGGAGGACAGCTGCCCTGCCGCGTCGTCCAGCTGCTTCGCAATGGCGTCGGACAGCCGCCGGGACAGATCATCCAGCTTCTTTTGGCTGAGGATCACATGGAGCTGATGCTGGACCGTACCGCTGACGGTGACACTGGCCACGCCGGTGATGCCCTCCAGCTTGGGGGACAGGGTATCCGTGACAAAGTCGGACAGCTCCGTGATGTCCTTGCCGTCGTAGGACAGGGCCGCCACCTGCACCGGCAGCATGGAGGGGTTCATTTTCAGCACATAGGGATCGCCCACGGTGTCGGACCAGGAGCCCTTCAGCTGGTTGATCTTCTGCTGGATATCCACGCTGACGGTGTCCATATTCACGCCGTCTTCAAACTCCAGCACCACCATGGACACGCTGTCCATAGAGCTGGAGGTGACGTTTTTGATGCGGTCCAGGGTGGCCATGGACTGCTCCAGGGGCTTGGTGATATCGGCCTCCACGGTCTCGGGGCTGGCCCCGGGGTCGGTGGTCACCAGGATCACATAAGGGAAATCCATATTGGGCATCAGGTCGGGGGTCATCTTCAGATAGGCCACCACCCCCAATACCAGAATCGCCAGCACCGCCACGAACACGGTCAGCGGCTTTTTTACGCTGAATTTGGGCATAGTCGCATCGCTCCTTGCGCGTTATAAGCCAGTTGTTACACAACTGTAAAAAACATTTTAAAGAATTTTAACATTCTAAAGCGCCGCGCGCAAGAGGGCCAGGCAATTATTAACGAAACCGTTACAAACTCCCGATTTTTCCTTAGCCTAACGAAAGAAAAAAGGGCAAAAATGCCCCGGAACCCAGCAGGTTCCGGGGAAAGGGTCAGAAGTCCATGGCCAGGCGCTGGGCCTCGTCGGAGTCCAGCAGGCGGAGGCAGCCGGAGGACACCTGGTACACCCGGCAGCACAGGGAGATCACCGTGGGCCGGTGGGTGGTGACGATGCAGGTCTTGTGGGGGTAGCGGGCTGCCAGATTCCGCAGGATGGTGCGCTCGGTGGCCACATCCAGGGCGCTGGTGGCCTCGTCCAGCAGCAGCACCGGGGCGTCCCGCAGCAGGGCCCGGGCAATGGCGATGCGCTGGGCCTGCCCCTCGGACAGGCCGTGGCCGTGCTCCCCCACGGAGGCGTCCAGCCCGCCGTCCATGGCGGAGACGAAGTCCCAGGCACAGGCGGCCTCCAGCGCCGCCCGCAGCTGGGCGTCGGAGGCGTCGGGCTTCACCATCCGCAGATTGTCGGCGATGGTGCCGGAGAGGAGGGTGTTGCCCTGGGGCACATAGGAGAAATAGCGGCGGAGTCCGGCGTTCACCTCCACCTGCCGCCCGTCGGCGGCCTGGAGGTAAGCGCGGCCCTCCGCCGGGCGGATCAGGCCCAGCAGCAGGCGGATCATGGTGGTCTTGCCGCCGCCGGAGGGGCCCACCAGAGCCACGGTCTCCCCGGGAGCGGCCCGGAAATCGGCATGGGTCAGCACCGGCTGATGGGGAACATAGGCGTAGCCCGCGTCCTCCACGGCCACGGTGAAGCCCTGGGAGGCCAGGCTGTCCAGTCCGTCGTCCGGCAGCACCGGCTCCGGCTCCAGGGCGTACAGGTCCCGGATACGGCGGGCGGACACCGACGCGCTGAGGAACGACGGCACCGTCCGCACCAGAGCGTTGAAGGCGGAGCTGAGCTTGGCCCCCTGGGACAGGAACAGCGTCATGGTGCCGTAGAGAATTTTGCCGGACCACAGCAGATACAGGCAGTAGCCGAAGGCCGCCATCTGGACGGCGGAGCCCAGAAGAGACAGGAGAATCTCCGTGCGGATGCTGAACAGATTATAATCCAGGCTGGCCCGGCGGAACTCCTCCTGCCGGCGGCGGAAGCCCCGGCCATAGCGGCCGGTGATGCCGAAGCCCTTGATGGCGTCCAAATTGTGCAGCGTCTCCGTCTCGTAGGACATCAGGCGGCTGCCCACCTGGCGGACCTCCTGCTGGTGGGTGCGCATGCCCCGGATCAGGCGGCGGGACGTCAGCAGCAGGAAAGGGGCGCTGGCCAGGGCCAACAGGGCCATGACCCAGTCATAGTGCAGGATCACCGCCAGGGTGGCGGCGAAGGTGTACGCCGTGACGATCAGGTCCGGCAGCCAGCGGATGGCGCTGGAGGATACGGAGCCCACGTCGGTGGACAGGCGGCTGAGCAGGTCGCCGCTGGCAAACGCGTTCAGGGACCGCCAGTCGGCCCCCAGCAGGCGGTCGAACACCTGGGCCTGGATATCGTTGTTCACCCGGAGGGAGATTTTCGTGGAAATGCGGGAGGTGACGCTGCGCAGCAGCAGACCCACCAGGGCCGAGGCCACCATCACGGTGACGATGAACCACAGGTGGTCGCTGTCGTAGCCGGTGATGATGTCGATGGAGTATTTGCTGGCCACGGCGGACACCAGGCCCAGGGTGGAGCTGGCCACGCCCAGGATGGTATAGAACCACACCGCCCGCCGGTAGCGCTTGGTATAGCCCCAGATCCACTTCCAGTCGGCCCAGATCTCGGAAAACGTGCCGTCCCGCCAGCTGCTGACCAGGGTCCCCAGAGACTCCGAGCCCATGGGCTGCCGATTGTCCTCCTGCCGCATATCCCGCACCTCCTATGAAAAAACTCAACACTTTATTATAGCATTGTCCGCCGGAGAAGTCAAACCAAGCGTCAGATTGGGCAAATTTGACGGGACGTGAGCGGCAAAATAGATGGATAAACGACGCAGTGTTGTCAAACGGAAAATTGTGCTTGCACATTGGACGAAAATGTGGTAAAATGACAAAAAAGCGAGGGAGGCGACGGAGGCGACGCCATATGAAGCGAGAAACCGGGAAGAAAATCGGGAAAATCGTCCTGCTGGTGGTGCTGCTGGCCATGGTGGGCGTGATCGTGTACGCCGTCATGGTCTGTCCGGTGAATCCCACCCGGATGAAACCGGCGAAAAGCTATGAGCAGCTGCGGGACACGGTGGAAAAGAAAACGGACATCCGGGTCCCCGGAGAGGACCTGCTGCCGTGGACGGTGACGGAGCGTCAGTTCCGGATGGACGGCCCCTCCCGGCTGGCCAAGGTCAGCGGCTTTGCCATATCCGGCACCATGGAGCGCGGCGGCGTTACGTTTGACGTGGAGGTCTCTGTGGGAGTCATCGGCGTCGTGGGCGATCTGCCGCCCTGCTGGGACAGCTATCGCTATGTACCTATTTACCTGTTCCAGAACCGGGGGTTTTACATGACCCAGCTTTACATAGACGGGAATGAATACATCATCCGGGTGATGTATCCGGAGAGCACGACCCTGTCGGAGGAGGACGCGGCGTATGTGGAGGACGCGCTGCGGACGGCGTGCCACACGGTGGTGGATCTGTATCAGTAACGGGAAAGGAGACGTGCCATGAAGCGAGGAACCGGGAAGAAAATTATTCTGCTGGCGGTACTGCTGGCTCTTGTGGGCGGCATCGTGTATACCGTGCTGACCTGGCCGATATATCCCCAACCCCGGAAAAACGTGGATAGCTACGCGCAGCTGCGGCAGGATATGGAAAAGACGGGTGTGCTGGTCCCTCCGGAGAACGTCCTGCCATGGGTGGAAACGTTCTACAGTCAAGAGCTGGATGGCCGGGACCGGCTGAGTAAGCCCAGTGCTTTTCTGATGTCGGGGACCGTGGAATACGGCGGTGCGTCATACTGGACGGAGCTCTACGGGTCTCGGGAATGGAACTACGACCGGCGCATGGAGGTCCCGCTGCGGGAGAATTATCGGATGACGCCCATTTACCGGGACGCATCGGACAATTCGGTGCTGTATTTCTTGAGCATTGACGGCCATATATACACCGTCCAGGTGTACGCCGACGGGAAGATTCCCCAGGATGCCGTGGACTATTTCGACGGTCTCCTGCTGGAGGCGTGCCACACGGTGGTGGATCTGTATCAGTGATGGGGGGATTGCTGTAATGAAACGTAAAAACGGGAAAAAGGTCCGGAAAATCGTCCTGTTGGTGATTCTGGCCGTTGTGGCAGGAGTCGTCCTATACGACCTGGTGTTTTGCTGGCCGGTGCACCCGTCCTTGCAGAAACCGGCGGAGAGCTATGAGCAGCTGAGCCAGACGGCGAAAAAGCTGGGGGTCCTGGCTCCGCCGGAGGATATCCTGCCCTGGAAGCAGGAGGAGTACAGCATCTATCTGTCCAGCATCGGGCGCTTCGCCCGGCCCACCGGCTGGGATATGGCCGGGAAAGTTATCTATGACGGGACCACATACCCGGTGTATATCCTGGCGCTGCGAAATACGGAGAAGCGCCAGGAATATCCGCCGCTGAGAGAGAATTACAAGCATGTGCCCATTTACCGGGAATGCAGTGAGGATGGGCTGCGGCTGTTTTTTGTGATCGACGGCCACAGCTATACCTACAGCATGGGGATGATGGCCCCGCCGGAGGAGACGATCCCCCAGGATGCCATGGACTATTTCGACGGTCTCCTGCTGGAGGCGTGTCACACGGTGGTGGATCTGTATCAGTAACAGCCAATAAGAGAAAATGCGCCCCGGCCGGGGCGCATTTTTTCACAAGTGTTGCATATAGCACAGATTTTTTGCCATAAAAAGGATATAATATAATCGAGATTTTAGGGGAAAGAAGGTATCCTTATGTTCTGCACGAGAAAGGTCAATGACGATTATACCTGGGTGGGGGCCGACGGACGCCGTCTGGCTATGTTCGAGGGGGTCTATGACGTGCCCCGGGGCGTATCCTTCAACAGCTATCTGCTGACCGACGGGAAAACCGTGCTGTTTGACACCGCCGATGCCTCCGTGTGCCGGGTATTTCTGGAAAACGTGGCCCACGGGCTCAATGGCCGGGCCCTGGATTACCTGGTGGTGCAGCACATGGAGCCGGACCACGCCGCCGATATCCGGGACCTGCTGGTGCGGCACCCGGAGACCACCGTGGTGTGCTCCGCCGCCGCCAAGAATATGCTGGCCCAGTTCTTCGGCCCCGGGTACGAGGGGCGCATCAGCGTGGTGAAGGAGGGGGACACCCTCTGCACCGGGCGGCACACCCTGCACTTTGTGGCCGCGCCTATGGTCCACTGGCCGGAGGTGCTGATGACCTATGACGAGACGGACAAGCTGCTGCTGACGGCGGACGCCTTCGGCACCTTCGGCGCCCTGAACGGCGCGCTGTTCGCCGACGAGGTGGACTTCCACCGGGACTATCTGGACGAGGCCCGGCGGTATTACACCAATATTGTGGGCAAGTACGGCGCACAGGTCCAGGCGGTGCTGAAAAAGGCCGGGGGACTGGACATTCAGATGCTGCTGCCCCTGCACGGCTTCGTGTGGCGGCAGGACCTGGGGTACATCCTGGGCAAATACGACCTGTGGAGCCGGTATGAGCCGGAGGAGCGGGGCGTGGTCATCGCCTATGCGTCGGTGTACGGCGGGACGGAGAACGCCGCCAACATCCTGGCCTGCCGTCTGCGGGAGCAGGGGGTGCAGGTGGCCATGTACGACACCTCCGTTACCCCGGCGTCCTACATTCTGGCGGCGGCGTTCCGGTTCAGCCATGTGGTGCTGGCCGCCCCCACCTATAACGCCGGTGTGTTCGTCACCATGGAGAACCTGCTGCACGATCTGACTGCCCATACGCTGAAGAACCGCCGGGTGGCGTATATCGAGAACGGGTCCTGGGCTCCCACCAGTGCCCGGGGCATGCAGAAGCTCCTGGAGCCTCTGAAATGGGAGCAGGCCGCAGATACCGTGACCCTGCGTTCCGCCCTGCGCCAGGGCCAGCAGGAGGAGCTGGAGCGCATGGCCATGCAGCTGGCGGACAGTGTAAACGCATAGTATATCGCAGAAAGATATCGTATTATGTAAAAATCGCGGGCTAAGGCCCGCGATTTTTTCGTCATGAGATCCTTTCCAGGCGCTCCTGGCGGTCCATATCCCGCAGGACGCCCAGCACCAGCGGCACCGTCAGGGCGAAGGCGCACACATCGGACAACGACTGGGCCAGCTGTACCCCCAGCTCTCCCAGCACATGGGGCAGGATCAGCACTGCCGGAATGAAGAACAGTCCCTGCCGGGCCGCCGCCAGCAGCGACGCCTGCCACACCTTGTTGATGGTCTGGGTCAGCATGCTGGAGATGACGATGACCCCGCACAGAGGGAACACCGCGCACTGACAGCGCAGAGCCCGGGCCCCGAAGGCGATAACCTCCGGGTCGTTGCGGAACACCGCCACGATTTGGGGCGCGAAGATCATCCCCAGCACCGACGCCGCCGCCAGAAACACCGTGGCCCACTTGACGCAAAAGCGGAAGGCGTCCTTCACCCGGCCATACAGCCCCGCGCCGTAGTTGAAGCCGCACACCGGCTGAAATCCCTGGCCGAAGCCGATCAGCGCCGACTGGGCCAGCTGCATGGCACGGGTCACCACGCTCATGGCGGCAATGGCCGCGTCGCCGTACAGGCCCGCGCTGCGGTTGAGGCAGATGGTGGCGATGCTGGCCAGCCCCTGGCGGCACAGGGACGGCACGCCGCCCTTGCAGATCTCCACCAGCAGGTCCCGGCGGATGCACACGTTCCGCAGGCGGATGCGCAGGTTGCCGCCCCGGGAGCAGCCCAGAAGCAGCATGCAGAACGACGCCAGCTGGCTGAGAATGGTGGCCAGGGCCGCCCCGGCCACGCCCATATCCAATACGAAGATCAGCAGCGGATCCAGCCCCACGTTCAGCACCGCTCCGGCAGCGATGCCCACCATGCCGTAGGCGGCGCTGCCCTGAAAGCGCAGCTGGTTATTCAGCACGAAGGATGCCGTCATATACGGGGCCCCCAGCAGGATGATCCGCAGATAGCTGCGGGCATAGGGCAGGATGGTATCCGTGGAGCCCAGCAGCCGGGCCAGGGGCGTGAGAAAGATCTGGCCCAGCGTCAGAATGACGCACCCTGCCAGAAACGCCAGGGTCACGCCGGTGGCGGCCATTTTCCCGGCGTCGCCGGATTCATGGCGGCCCAGCTGTCGGGAGATGTAGTTGCCGGACCCGTGGCCGAAGAAAAAGCCCACCGCCTGGATCACCGCCATCAGGGAGAACACCACCCCCACCGCGCCGGTGGCGCTGTTGCTGTGGAGCTGGCCCACAAAATAGGTATCCACCATGTTATAGCAGGCCGTCACCATCATGCTGATGATGGTGGGCGCCGCCATTTTGCACACCAGATGGCCCACCGGCTGGCCGGTGAGCTCCCGAAATTTTGCTTCCTGCTTGTCGTTCATGTGATTCCTCTCCGGTCATGATAATGGGCAGGGCAAGCCCCGGCGCAGCGGCGCCGGGGCTTGGGGATTGCTTGAAATTCCGATCACTCCACCACGGGCAGGGACTTCACCACGGCGGCGCAGCGGGGGCACAGGGTATCGTGACCCTCCACGGTGCCCACGCTGGAGAGCACCTTCCAGCAGCGGGCGCACTTGACGCCCCGGGCGGGAGCCACGGTGACGGTCAGCTCGTTGCCCACGGTGACCCGGACCTGGGACACGATCAGCAGGTCCGCCAGGGTATCGGCGTCCATGTCCGCCAGGAAGGCGTCCTCGGCGGGAACGGTGACGTCCACCTCCGCCTCCAGGCTCTTGCCGATGGTCTTGTCGGCCCGGGCCTGCTCCAGCGCACCGTTGACGGCGGTGCGGACAGCGGCGATGCGGGCCCAGCGGTCCATGGCGTCCTCCGGCAGGGCGTAGTCCTCGTAGGGCTGCACCATGCAGTTGAACAGCACGCTGCGGCTGTCGTCGGCCTGCCGGTGGGGCATGGCCAGCCAGATCTCCTCGCAGGTGAAGGCCAGGATGGGGGCGAACATCCGGGTCATGGCATCCAGGATCAGGAACAGGGCGGTCTGGGCGCTGCGGCGGCTGAGGCTGTTCTCCCCGTCGCAGTACAGGCGGTCCTTGATGATGTCGAAATAGAAGGAGCTCAGGTCCACCACGCAGAAGTCGTTGATGGCGTGGGACACGGCGTGGAACTCGTAGGCGTCGTAGCTGTCGAACACCCGGCGGATCAGGCTGTTGAGCCGGGTGACGGCCCAGCGGTCCAGCTCCTGCATATCGGCGGCGGCCACCAACTGCTCCGGATCGAAGCCGGTGAGGTTGTCCAGGCAGAACTTGGCGGTGTTGCGGAACTTCAGATAATTCTGGCTCAGCTGCTTGAAGATGTCGTCGGAGCAGCGGACGTCCACATGATAGTCGGAGGAGCCGGCCCACAGGCGCAGCAGGTCCGCACCGTACTTGTTGAAGATCTCGGCGGGGTCCATGCCGTTGCCCAGGGACTTGTGCATGGCGCGGCCCTGGCCGTCCACGGTCCAGCCGTGGGTCAGGCACTCCTTGAAGGGTGCGCCCCGGCCCAGAGCGCCCACGGCCACCAGCAGGGAGCTCTGGAACCAGCCGCGATACTGGTCCAGACCCTCAATATACATGGTGGCAGGCCAGAAGCCCTGGTCCCGCTCCATGGCGGCGTAGTGGGTGGAGCCGGAGTCGAACCAGCCGTCCAGGGTGTCGCTCTCCTTCTCGAAGTCGGCGCTCTTGCCGCAGTGGGGGCAGGTGAAGCCCTCAGGCAGCATATCCTCCGCCTCCATCTCGAACCAGGCATTGGAGCCCTTCTTTTCAAAGAGGCTGGCGATGGCGTCGATGGTCTCGTCGGTGCAGATGGGCTTGCCGCAGTCCTTGCAGTAGAACACCGGGATGGGCAGGCCCCAGCGGCGCTGGCGGCTGATGCACCAGTCGGTGCGCTCCAGGACCATGGACCGCAGACGGTCCTTGCCCCAGGAGGGAACCCAGCGCACATCCTCGCAGGCGGCGATGGCGTCATCCTTGAAGGACTCCACGGAGCAGAACCACTGGGGGGTGGCCCGGAAGATGATGGGCTTCTTGCAGCGCCAGCAGTGGGGATAGCTGTGGACGATCTCCTGGCTGGCAAACAGGGAACCGGCCTCCTTCATATCCTGAAGGATCACGGGGTTGGACTCCTCGGTCTTCATGCCGGCGTACTTGCCGGCGTAGTCCGTGTGGCGGCCCTGGTCGTCCACGGGCACCACCATGTCCATGCCGTAGCGCAGGCAGGTCTGATAGTCGTCGGCGCCGAAGCCGGGGGCGGTGTGGACGCAGCCGGTACCGGAGTCCATGGTGACATAGTCCGCCAGCACCAGGCGGCTGGTCTTGGGCAGGAAGGGATGGCTGGCCAGCATGTTCTCGAAGAAGGCACCGGGGTGGGTCTCCACGATCTCATAGCGGTCGAAGCCGCCGATGCCCATGACCTTCTCCGTCAGGGCCTCCGCCATGATATACAGCTCGTCGCGGCCCTCCGGCTTGACGACGGCGTAGCTCTCCGCCGGGTTCAGGGCGATGGCCAGGTTGCCGGGCAGGGTCCAGATGGTGGTGGTCCAGATGACGAAGCTGAGCTTGCTCTTGTCCAGGTGGGAGAGCTTGCCCAGGTCGTCGTTCATGGGGAACTTCACATACACCGTGGTGCAGGGGTCGTCCTGATACTCGATCTCGGCCTCGGCCAGGGCGGTCTCGTCGTGGGGGCACCAGTACACGGGCTTGAGGCCCTTGTAGATGTGGCCGTTTTTATACATCTGGCCGAAGACACGGACCTCCCGGGCCTCGAAGCCGGGGTCCATGGTCTTGTAGGGGTGCTCCCAGTCGGCCACCACGCCCATGCGCTTGAAGCCCTCCCGCTGGACGTCGATATAGTGGTCGGCGAACTGGTGGCAGGCGGTGCGGAAATCCGCCACGCTCATGGCCTTGTGGTTGAGCTTGTTCTGCTTGATGATGGCGGACTCAATGGGCATGCCGTGGTTGTCCCAGCCGGGGATATAGGGGGTGTAATAGCCCCGCATGGCATAGCTGCGGTTGATGAAGTCCTTCAGGGCCTTGTTCAGGGCGTGGCCCATGTGCAGGGCGCCGTTGGAGAAGGGAGGGCCGTCGTGGAGGGAGAACAGGGGCTTGCCCTCGTTCTTCTTCAGCAGCTCGTTGTAAAGGTCCAGCTGCTCCCAGTAGCGCAGCATCTCCGGCTCCCGCTTGGGCAGGCCCGCCCGCATGGGAAAGCCGGACTTGGGCATATTCAGCGTCTTTTTGTACTCCATGTGTTACCTCCATTATAAACATAACATTTTATATTGCAAAAAATAAAAGGCCCTTGTCTCCCATAAGAGACAAAGGCCGGAAAACCTCTGCGGTACCACTCTTGTTGCCGCGCCGGGGCGCAGCCGCTCTGCCCCACCATCCGTGGGCGAGGGATGATAACGGCCCTCCGCCGTCCGCACCTAATCCGGGTATGCCGTTTCAGCCGGATGCTCCGGGGTGATATTCGCGGCTTCCCCCGTGGCCGCCTTGCACCAAACGGCGGCTCTCTTGGCATCGGGAGGGAGCGCTACTGGTCCCCATCACTGCATTTGCACTCGATATGACATAATATAGCCACTTTTCCCGATTTTGTCAACGGGAAAATAAGGGAAATTTTACTTTTCCCGGAGGCCCCGGAAAAATTCCCGCAGGACCTGGGCGCATTCCTCCTCCAGCACGCCGCCCACCAGGGCAGGGGGGTGGGGGAAGTCCTCCATGAACAGGTTCATCACCCCGCCGCAGGCTCCCATCTCCCGGTCCCGGGCCCCGAAATACACCCGGCTGACCCGGGCGTTGAGAATGGCCCCGGCGCACATGGGGCAGGGCTCCAGAGTCACATACAGCGTGCAGCCGTCCAGCCGCCAGGTGCCCAGGGTCCGGTTGGCTTCGGCCATGGCCTCCATTTCCGCGTGGGACCAGGCGGCCTGGCGCTCCTCCCGCCGGTTGCGGCCCCGGCCCACCACCGCCCCGTCCCGGACGATGACGCAGCCCACCGGCACCTCCCCGGCGGCGGCGGCCTCCCGGGCCAGGTCCAGCGCCTGGCGCATGTATTCCTCGTGCATTTCGCGCACCTCCCCGGAAAAATGTTCCTGTCCCCTGATTAAAGCCTGTCATATCTGTCCAAAATAACCGTACAATAGCCATCAGGAGGTATCGCCATGAAAAACAAGGACACGGCCTCCCCCACCCTGGGGGACCTGCGGCAGGAGCTGTATCAGACCAACCAAGCCCTGCGCAACGCCTATGATAAGTTCAATTACGTCACCGCCCCGGAGCTGGTAGAGGCCAGCATTTACGAGATCAACGCCCTGAAGGCCCGCAGCGACTATCTGCTGCGGTGCATCAAGACCCAGCTGGGGGAGGGCCCCTGCGTGGCGGCGTCCTCCGTGAAGGGAGGGACTGTGTGTCCGTCTTAGAAAAAGCCGCCCTGGGCGTGGGGGCGCTGTTTATCCTGCTGGGGGTGCTGCGTCTGACGAAAAGCCCCCTGAAAACGGTATTCCGGGTAGCGGGCAACGCGGCCCTGGGCTTTGGTGCCCTGTGGCTCCTGGGCCGCACCGTTCCCGGGCTGCACCTGGGCCTGAACGTGTTCAACGCCCTGGTGATCGGGGTGCTGGGTCTTCCCGGCTTCGGCCTGCTGCTTCTGCTGCAGTGGGTGCTTACATAGGGGCATCCTGCGGGGCGGACAGAATTGTCCGCCCCCTGCGGCATTCTCTCTCGGATGCTCCATAGGGGCCGACGACTCTGCCGGCCCTATCTCTTCGGGCTATCGCATGTCGAAAGTGCAATATCCTGTGCTAAAAATGCAATTTCTCGTTGATTTTCCGCATGCGGGCCGGGTCCATCTTACACACCCGGCGGTCGAAGGTCACCAGGCCGTTGACCTCGTCCTCCACGTCGGACAGCTGGGTATACACCGCCGCCGACAGTCCCTGGGCCTGGATCAGGGGCAAAACCTCCGTTTCATACAGCTTTTCCACCGCGTCCATCCAGGCTGCCGCATCGTCATACATGCGGTAGCCGAATTTTTTGTCCGTCGCCAGGTGACCCGGGCACTGCAGGCTGTAGCCCCCGAACTCCGTCAGGGCCAGCACCCGCCGCCCGTCGTTTTTCAGGCGCACGGGCCGATAGTATACGTGGCGGCTTTTCAGGTCGCCGCCGCCCTGGTCGTGCCAGCCGGAGGCATGGTCGATGGGCCGGGTGGGGTCCATGGCCCGCAGCCGGTCCGCGACCTCCAGGGCGCTGAACTGGCCCCAGCCCTCGTTGAAGGGCACCCACAGGCCCAGGGACACGCAGTTATACAGCAGGTCCACCGTGTCGGCCATGTCCCGGAGGAACTGCTGCCGTCCAGGCTCCCCGGCCCGGCCCAGCCGGGCCGACGGCGCGTCATGCAGGTGCAGACCCAGAAAGGGCAGCACCTGCATGGTCAGGGTCCGCCATCCCTCGAAGCAGGATACCATGTCCTGCCAAACGATCATCCCCAGCCGGTCGCAGTGATAGTACCACCGCAGGGGCTCGATCTTGATGTGCTTGCGCAGCATGGAAAAGCCCATATCCCGGGCGGTCTGAATATCCCATACCATGGCCTCGTCGGCAGGCGGGGTGTACAGTCCGTCGGACCAGTAGCCCTGGTCCAGCAGCCCCGACTGGAAGCAGGGCCGGTGGTTCAGGGCCAGCACCCGGCGGCCCCGGTGTTCCATAACGGAGAACTGCCGCATGCCGAAATAGCTCTCTATCCGGTCGCCGGAGGGCAGAGTCACCTCCAGGTCGTACAGATACGGATCCTCCGGGCTCCAGGGGCGGAAGTGCTCCGCCGGAATGGGGCACACGCCCTCTCCCCGCTCATCGGCCCAGCTGCGGGCAACGACCCGCCCGCCGCACAGCACCGTGACCCGGGCTCCTGCCGGGTCCTCCGCCCGGACGGCGTACCGCAGGCATTTCCCGTCAAAGTCCGGGGTCAGGCGCAGGGAACGGACGTAGTTGTCCGCTGTACTCTCCAGCCATACCGTCTGCCAGATGCCGCTCTGGGCGGTGTACCAGATGCCGCCCCGGTCCGTGCGCTGCTTGCCGAAGGCGTGGACACCGCCCTCCGGGTCGTCGGTGACGGCCACAGTCAGCCGGTTTTCCCCGGGGACCAGGGCGCCGGTAATGTCCAGGGTGAAGGGCAGATAGCCCCCCTCATGGCCGCCCACAGGCCGGTCGTTCACCAGCACCCGGCAGCACTGGTCCACCGCGCCGAAGTGCAGCAGCACCCGGTCCCGGCGGAAGCCCTCCGGCAGGGTGAACGTCCGCTCATACCACAGCGTTTCCCCGCTTTGCAGCCGGAAATCGCAGCCGGACAGCAGGCTCTCCGGCGAAAAGGGCACCAATATTTTTCCGCTGCGGCGGCGGGAGTATTCGTCCCCGTCCTCCACGGTGTAATCCCACAGGCCGTTGAGACAAAGATAGCTGTCCCGCCGCAGCTGGGGCCGGGGATACTCCGGCAGAGGGCAGGTCCTGTCGAGCTGCTCTCCCCAGGGGGTATAAAGCGCCGTCATTTCGCAGCCTCCTTCCGCTTCAGCAGCGCCGCCGGGATCGCCAGCAGCACCAGGGCGGCGGCAGCCGCCAGGAAAATTTCCGCTGTGGGCACCTGCTTTACGGTGCCCAGGTCCTCGTAGGTCATGCCGGTGCCCCGGATCACCGCCGCGCCGATATACGGCCCCGTGACCATGGGCAGCAGCACCTGGAATACGATGCGGATGCCCTGGAACAGGCCGGCCTTTCCGGCGGGGGTATAGTCCCGGATGAGCCCATTGCAGCAGGCAGAGATCACCATGCCGCCGCCCAGCATCACGATGCCCGCCGCCAGCACGAACCACTGGCTCCGGGCAAAGTACATCAGCACCAGCCCCGCAAAGCCCACGATCCCCGCCGGGATCAGACAGCGGAGCTTCCCCAGCCGGTCAATGGGCCGCCCGGCCAGCACCGACAGCACGGAGCTGACGATCAGTACCCCGGCCAGCAGGAACGTGTAGTCCGCGATGCCCAAAAACCGCTGGATATAAATAATGAGATACGGCATATACACCTGCTGGCTCATGCAGTATACCCCCAGCGCCGCCAGGGACAGATACAGCCGCGGGTTGTCCCGGACAACGGCGGGACGGAAGCCGTACAGAATGTTGGAGAATGTGGTCCCCTGGCCCCGGGGCAGGTCCGGCTCCCGGATGAAAAAGAAGCCCAGCACGCCGCCCAGCTCCGTAACGCCGCCTACGATCAGGAAGAACAACCGCCAGCTTCCCGCCTGGGTCAGGCCGTCCAGAGCGCCGAACACTACCAGCATAGCCACAAGCGGCATGATGGCCAGCACCGTCTCCACCCGGCCCCGGTTTTCCGGCACGGTGACGTCGGTGACCCAGGCGTTGAAGGCTGCGTCGTTGGCGGTGGACCCGAAGAAGGTCATAACGCAGTCCAGCACCACCACCAGCACCGCCGCGCTGTGGGCGGCAGCGGCCACGGGGCTGCTTTTGATCAGGGCAAAGGCCCCGATGCTGACGCCCCACAGCAGATAGCCCGCCACGATAAAGGCCTTCCGCCGCCCTAGCCGGTCGCTGAGGGCCCCCATCACCAGGGTGGTGACGGTGGCGGTGACGGCGCTCCAGGCCACCATGGCCGCGATCATGGACGTGTCCCCGGAGATGGTGTTGTACAGGAACACATTAAAGTACATGTTCTCAATGACCCAGGCGATCTGACCCACCAGACCGAAGGTCAGCAGCGCCGCCCAGGTGCGGCCGCCCAGCTTTGCTTTCATATCACCGCTCCTCCTCGTGAAGATTCCACCCGTACAGGGGATACCGCTGGAGACTGCCGAACAGCTTCTGCTTGATATCCGGATACCGGCCCTCCAGCCCGGCGATGAGCTCCTTCACCTCCTGACGGCGGCTGTGGCCGTTGGCGGGGCAGGGATTGTGCACCACCGGCAGCCGGAGCCGCTGAGCCGCCCGGCGGATGTCGTCCTCCCGGCAGTACAGCAGGGGGCGGATCTGGGTAATGCCGGTGCGGTCCAGGTAGGTCACCGGCTGGAAGCAGCCGATGCGCCCCTCGAACAGCAGGTTCATCAGCAGCGTCTCGATGGCGTCGTCATAGTGATGGCCCAGGGCGATCTTCCGGATGCCCAGGTCCGTAAGGGCCGTGTTCAGGCTGCCCCGCCGCAGCTTGGCGCACAGGGAGCAGGGGTTCTTCTCCTTCCGCTCATTGAACACAATGTCGTATACCGGCACCTGGATGCGGGTATAGGGCACGTCCAGCTGCCGGCACAGGTCCGCCACGGCGTCGAAGCACATACCCGGGGTGCCGGTCTCCAGGGTGATGGCGTGAACGGTGAAGGGAATGGGATAAAAGGCCCGCAGCCGGGCCAGCGCGGTCAGCGTTACCAGGCTGTCCTTGCCGCCGGATACGCCCACGGCCACCGTGTCCCCCGCGTCGATCATGCGGTAATCCTCCACGCACCGGCGCACCTGTCCCAAAAGCTTCTGCATGTGACATCCCTCCCAGGGTCGGAAAATGAAATTGCCATTTGAGAAAATAAGAGCTATTCAGAGAAAACAAGAGAAAATGCCAGATGTTTTTATCATAAATTAAAATGCTGTTGACAATCTCCCCGGGATATGCTATAAATATCCTTGCGCGTTCGGCGCGTTTCTCTCCCTCATCATAGCAAGGGAGCCTGAAAAAGTAAAGCAATACATTCTATAAATTGGAGGAAAAACACCATGTCCACTTATATGGCAAACAAGGCCACCATTGAGCGCAAGTGGTACGTCGTTGATGCCGCCGGCAAGCCCCTGGGCAAGACCGCCGTCATCGTGGCCGACCTGCTGCGCGGCAAGGGCAAGCCCACCTACACCCCCCATGCCGACTGCGGCGATAACGTCATCGTCATCAACGCCGGCAAGGCCACTCTGTCTGGCAACAAGATGGAGCAGAAGTATTACCGCACCCACTCCGGCTGGATCGGCGGCCTGAAGGAGACCAAGTATCGCCTGCTGATGCAGGACAAGCCTGAGCTGGCCATGCGCGTGGCCGTCCGCGGTATGATGCCCCGCAACACCGTTACCAAGGATTCCCTGAAGCGCCTGCACATCTATGCCGGTGAGCAGCACATCCACGAGGCTCAGAAGCCCGAGCTGGTCAAGTAAGGAGGAAAAGAAACATGTATCAGTCCAAGAATCCCTATCTGTACGGCACCGGCCGTCGTAAGTCCTCCGTGGCCCGTGTGCACCTGTTCCCCAACGGCACCGGCTCCATCACCATCAACGGCCGCGACATCGACGATTACTTCGGTCTGGAGACCCTGAAGATGGTGGTCCGTCAGCCCCTGAACGCCACCGATACCCTGGGCAAGGTGGACATCGTTGCCACCGTCGAGGGCGGCGGCGTTTCCGGCCAGGCCGGCGCTCTGCGCCATGGCATCAGCCGCGCCCTGCTGCTGGTGAACCCCGAGTTCCGTCCCATTCTGAAGAAGGCCGGCTTCCTGACCCGCGATCCTCGTATGAAGGAGCGCAAGAAATACGGTCTGAAGGCCGCCCGTCGCGCACCTCAGTTCAGCAAGCGATAAAAAAGTTATCCTTTTCCCCGGAAAACTTCGGTTTTCTGGGGTTTTCTTTCGGCTTTTGTTGCAAAGCATTGACATACCAAAATCCGAGGGGACAAAATTCTGAAATGATAGACCACAATATCTTGCGGTTTGACGCAAAATGCCTTAATGTCAAAGGGATTATTGTTGTACTCTGCCAGTACTTGCAGCCCTCTGCTCTGGTTGCCGCATAGCCGATGGTGATTTGTTCTTGAACGGACTTGCCTGTTTCTGGGTTAACATGCCACCCTACCGTTTTCCTCACTGCATAGGGCCTTCTTCGCTTTCCTGGCATTTTCTTGACGCTTCCATATCCGTTGGGTAATCTCAAAAAATTTCAAACTTCCTTTCTCCCAGCGTTTGAATTAAATTTGATAAAGGGTATGTGTTTGACCTGTCCGACGGCGGCATCCACCATGTCCGGGGCACCATGGAGGTCACGGGCCAGGCCGGAGGTCTTTTTTGGGCAGCATGACAAAGAGAGCCGCACAGATGTGCGGCTCTCTTTGTTTGAGGATAGAAAGGAAAAGCAATTCATGTCGTAGGAATTACTGTGGACAAGATACACCATGAGAAAAAATTTGTAAAGCGACAAAATCTCATTTTAACATTAAAGAATGTCATGGAATCATCCTATTTTTGCACAATGCACGGAATATCTCCTTAAAAATTGGGCAAAATACATAGAATCCCTCTCTTGCCCGGGGAAAAAGTACGTTGTATAATAGCAGTATGAAATAGTTTCATAGCTGGAGGATGGCATGGATACGAAAAAACTGGAGGCTCTGGCGGCGGCCGTGCAGTATGGCAGCTTCACCCGGGCGGCGGAGGCCCTGGGTTATACCCAGTCCGGTATGACCCACATGATGAACAGCCTGGAGCGGGACATCGGATTTCCGGTGCTGCTGCGGGGCCGGGGCGGGGTGCGGCTGACCCCGGCGGGGGAGCGCATCTATCCCCTGGTCCGGGAGGTTCTGGCGGCCTCCCAGTCCCTGGACCGGGAGATCGCCCTGATCAATTCCCATAAGGAGGACACCATCCGGGTGGCCTCCTATTCCAGCATTGCCATGCACTGGCTGCCGGAGGTGATCCAGCAATTCCGCCGGGTCCACCCGGACCTGACGGTGGACATCCAGATGGGCAGCGTGGAGGAGGTGTACCGCTGGGTCCGGGAGGACAAGACGGACGTGGGCTTCGCCAGTCTCCAGGACGGCATGACCATGGATTGGGTCCCCCTGGCGGAGGACCCGCTGCTGGCCATTCTGCCGCCGGAATACGACCTGCGGGGCCGTGACCGCTTCAATGTGGAGGATTTTGCCGGGCAGGAGTTCCTGATGCCGTCTCTGGGCTTTCACCTGGACATTCTGCGGGCGCTGAACCGCTCTAACGTCACGCCGGTGATCCGCACCACCCAGGTGTCCGACAGCGTCATCATCTCCATGGTAGAGCACGGCCTGGGCGTCAGCGTTCTGTCGGAGCTGGTTCTGAAGGGCCGCCGGGACGATGTGCAGGCGGTGCCCCTGGACCCGCCGGCCTACCGCCAGCTGGGCATTCTGGTGCGGGACCGGAAGGACCTGCGCCCTGCTGCCCGCCGCTTCATCACCGAGGCGCGTGAAATCATCGATCAGATCAAATAGGAGAACCCATATGCTTTCATTTACCCCCCTGACCATTGAACACCATGCCCTGCTGCGCCGCTACTACGACGGGTGCGACTATCACCTGTGCGAATATTCCACCGGAACAAAGCTCATGTGGAGCCTGTATCTGCGGCCCTCCTTCGCCCAGGAGGCGGGATGCCTCATTGTCCGCAACCGGGTGGACGGCGAGTGGGTATTCGACTTTCCGGTGCCGGGCCCCGGCGGTGATGTGGATGCCGCCCTGACGGCCATTGAGGAATACTGCACCGAGACGGGAACGCCGCCGGTAATCTCCGTGGTGCCGGAGGAGAAGGCCCCGGAGCTGCTGCTGCGCTGGCCCCGGTTCCGGCTGACCAACGAGCGCAACTGGAAGGATTACCTGTATCGGGCGGAGGATATGGCCGCCTTTGCCGGGCGGAAATACAGCGGCCAGCGCAACCACATCAACAAGTTCCGCAAGGAGTACCCCAATGCCCGGTTCGTGGTCCTTACCGGGGAGGACATGCCCCTCATCGAGGACTTCTGGGGGGACTATGAGCAGGAGTTCCAGAAAACCAGCTTCAACGCCAAGCGGGAGCTGACCTATGCCAAGGCCCTGGCCCGGCTGCTGCCGGAGGGCTGGCTGCTGGGCGGCGGCCTGCTGTCGGAGGGTCGGCTGGTGGCCATGAGCCTGGCGGAAAAGTGCGGCGACACCCTGATCATCCATGTGGAAAAGGCCCTGTATTCCCACCAGGGGGCATATCCCACCCTGGTCCAGGCCTTTGCCGCCCACTTTGGCGGCGACTGCACCTACATCAACCGGGAGGACGACGCCGGGGACCAGGGCCTGCGGACGTCCAAGCTGCAATACCTGCCGGTGCGCCTGGCGGGGAAGCTGCGGTTCGAGGTCCGCTGCGAGGCCGACCGTCTGCGGGAGATCCCCACCCTCACCACGCCGCGCCTGACCTTGACGCCGCTGGAGGACCGGGACGAGGCGGCGTACAACGCCCTTTGCCTGGACGACGACCGCAACCGCTGGTGGGGGTACGACTTCCGCCAGGATCTGAAGGGGGAGCTGACGGAGGATTACTTCCTGTCCGTGGCCCGGCACGACTTTGCCGCCCGTCAGGCGGTGAATTTCGCCGTCCGGCTGGACGGACACCTTATCGGCGAGGCGGTGCTGTACCGGTTCGACTGGCGGGGCGGCGCGGAGCTGGGCTGCCGCATCGACCGGGCCTACGCCGGTCACGGCTACGGCACCGAGGCCTTCACCGCGGCGGCAGAGTGGGCCCTGTTCGGCCTGACCCTGGCCAAGGTAAAGGCCAAATGCTATAAGGAGAACACCGCATCGTATAAAATGCTCTCCTCCTGCATGCGTCCGGCAGGGGAGGACGAGACCTTCTTCTATTTTGAGAAAACCGTGTGACAGCAAAAGCAGGGAGGCCCGGCGGGCCTCCCTGCTTTTGCTGGACGTTCTTTACTTGACGCAGATGGTCTCGATCTCCACCAGCGCGCCCCGGGGCAGAGCGCCCACTTCCACGGCGCTGCGGGCGGGGTACTGGCCCTCGGTGAAGAACTCGGCATACACCGCGTTCATGGCGGCGAAGTCGCTCATGTGCTGCAGGAACACGGTGGTCTTGACCACATTGTCCATGGTCAGGCCGGCGGCCTCCACAATGGCCTTGATGTTGCGGAACACCTGGCGGGTCTGCTCCTGGATGCCGCCGGGAACGAACTCACCGGTCTTGGGGTCGAAGGGTACCTGGCCGCTGGTGACCAGGAAGCTGCCGCAGTCGATGGCCTGGGAATAGGGGCCGATGGCGGCGGGAGCATTGGTGGTGGCGATGATCTTCTTCATAACAGAGCTTCCTCCTTATATAGTATCCTCTAAAGCAGCGGGCCTTTTGGCCCAACCCTGTTATATCACACTTTTTGCCGTTTGGCAACAGCGGAACCGGGTTATTCTCCGCCGAAGCACAGCCGCACGGCCCAGGCGGCGGCAATGAAGGCTGCCAGGTCCGCCGTCAGGGCGGCGGGAATGGTATAGCGGGTGCGGCGGATGCCTGCCGCGCCGAAATACACCGCCACGGTGTAAAACGTGGTCTCCGAGCAGCCCAGCATCACCGCCGCCGTGCGGCCCACGGCGGAATCCGGGCCGTACTGCTCCATCAGCTGGCTGCCCACGGCCAGGGCTCCGGACCCGCTGACCGGCCGCACCAGCAGCAGGGCCGCCGTCTCCGGTGGGATGCCCAACGCACCCAGCACCGGCGACAGCACTGCCGCCAGAGCGTCCATGGCTCCGGAGGCCCGCAGCATATACACCGCCGTCAGCAGGGCTGCCAAAGCCGGAAGGATTCTGATCACCACCGACAGGCCCTCTCCGGCTCCCTGGGTCAGGGCGCTGAACACGTCCACCCGCTGCCGCAGGGCGTACAGGGCTGCCCCTGCCAGAAGGCATGGGGTCACGAATGCCGTGGGGTCCATGTCAGCTCCTCCATACCCGGCTCAGCAGCCGGGCCGTCAGCAGTCCCGCCGTCACGGAGATGGCCGACGACAGCCACACCGCCGGCAGGATGTCGAAGGGCGTCCGGCACCCGCAGGCGGCCCGGACGCCAGCTACCGTGGTGGGCAGCAGCTGCAGGGATGCCGTGTTCAGCACCACCAGGCGGCACAGCTCGTCATCGGCCACGCCGTTCTGCCCCCTTGCCATGCGCCGGGCCGCCCGGATGCCCAGGGGTGTGGCGGCATTGCCCAGGCCCAGCAGATTGGCGGACACGTTGGCCGACACCGCCGCCAGAGTCTCCGGGTCCCGGCTGGCCCGGGGCAGCAGCCGCCCCAGGGCAGGACGCAGGGCCGCTGCCAGCTTCCGGCTCAGACCGCAGCGGCTCATAAGCTCCATAACGCCGCTCCACAGACACAGCACCCCCGCCATGGCGATGCATAGCTCCACCGCTGCCCCGGCCCCCTCTAAGGCGGCCGCACTCACGGCGTCCATGGTGCCGTTAACGGCGGCAAACACCAGCGATACCGTCACCATTCCCGTCCAGATCCAGGCCATTGCCATGTCCCGTCCCCCTTTCCTGCCATATATATGCGTGAAAGGGCGGGGGAGATGCATAAATATTTTGCAAAAAATGGAACAACACTTGTTGACTTGACGCGATACTTGCCGTATAATGGATAAGCACGATGCATCATGCGAAAGAGGGTCAATTCGATACAGGGGGGATGGCATTGTGAAATCGACGGGTATTGTAAGAAAGGTGGACGAGCTGGGCCGGATCGTGCTGCCGGTGGAGCTGCGGCGCACCATGGACATCGTGGAAAAGGATGCGCTGGAGATCTATGTGGACGGCAATTCCATTGTCCTGCGGAAATATCGTCCCAGCTGTATTTTCTGCGACAGCACCAAGGATGTGCGTACCTTCCGGGGCCGCAACGTCTGTCCCCGTTGTCTGCGGGAGCTCCGCGAACGGGTGTGAAATGACATAAATGCAGCAAAAAGCAGGCCGTGGGGCCTGCTTTTTCAGCTTTTTCCCTTCAGCCGGTCCAGGAGGCGGCGGAGGGGATTTTTTTTGCCCTCCGCCGCGGCGGCCAGAGGGGAGGCCAATGCACTCCGGACCCGGGCCAGAGCGGCCCCGGCCCCGGGAACGTTTGCCTGCTTGCCTTTTTCATACAGATCCGCCGCCTGACGCAGGTCCCGACGGACGCCTGTGCCCCGCTCATACAGCCGCCCCAGGCGGCACAGAGCCAGACCGTTTCCCCGCTCTGCCGCCTGACGGTACAGGTTGGCGGCCACGGCGGGGTCCTGCGCCACGCCGCTGCCGGTCTCATAGCAGATGCCCAGCCGCACCATGGCCTCCGCGTGTCCCTGCTGGGCGGCCTGCTGGTACATGTACACGGCGTATTTGGGCTTTTTCTCCACACCGTCGCCGGTTTCGTAGCAGGTGCCCAGCAGATACTGGGCCCGGGGCATTCCCGCCGCGGCGGGCCGCTTCAGCAGAAGGGCGGCCTCCTGGTGGGCGTGGGGATCCTTTCGCCGCCGCAGCAGCGCCGCCAGACAGTATTGGCCCTCCGGGTCCCCCAGGTCCGCAGACCGGCGGTACAGAGTCTCCGCCTGCTGCGGGTCCTGCTGTGCGCCGTGGCCGGTCTCATAGCATACGCCCAGCCGGGTCATGGCCCGGACATGGCCCCGCTCCGCCGCACGGCGGAAATAGGAGACGGCCTGGTCATAATCCTTCTCGGTGCCGTGGCCGAAATAATAACACATGCCCGTCTGGCACAGAGCATCGGTATAGTCTCCCTGGGCGGCGGCCAGGAAGCAGCGGAAGGCCTCCTGCTCGCTGCGCTCCACGCCCTTGCCCTGGTCATAGCTCAGTCCCAGGAAGTGCCAGGCCCGGGGACAGCCCCCCTCCGCCGCCTGGCGGAACAGGCGGGCTGCCTCCCTGTGGTCCTGCGCTACGCCCTTGCCCAGACGATACAGCACCCCCAGGGCGCACTGGGCATCGGGATATCCGGCGTCCGCCGCCTCCCGGTACAGGGCCAGAGCCCGGGATACGTCCCGCTCCACGCCGTCGCCGAATTCGCAGCACACGCCCAGCAGGTACTGGGCCCGGGGCAGACGCTGCTCCGCCGCCTGGGCGAAGCAGTATGCCGCCTTCTTCTGGTCCTTCTCCACCCCCTGGCCGAAAAAGTACATGACGCCCAGGTTGCACCGGCCCATGGGGTAGCCCTGGTCCGCCGCCTGGCGATACAGCTCCACGGCCTTGGCCGGGTCCTTTTCCACTCCCTGACCGCTTTCATAGCACACGCCCAGGTTGCACAGGGCCGGGGCGTAGCCATGGGCTGCCGACTCCTGATACAGGTGGCAGGCCCGGTCCTCATCCTGGTCCACGCCCAGACCGTTGTCATAGCACAGCGCCCGCCAGTACAGGCCCGCCGGGTCGTCCTCCGCCGTCTGGGAAAACCAGTAAAACGCCTTTTTGGGGTCCTTTTCCACCCCGTTGACGCCATAAAGACAGTTGACGCCCATCTGCACTGCGGCGTTGGCATCGCCGTCCTCCGCCGCCTGGCGGCAGTCCTCCAGGGCCTGCCGCCGCCGGTCCGCCAGCTTCAGCAGCTCCGGGGAAAAGGCCACGATCTGGGGGTCCTGATCCAATTGTCCGTGGTCCGTCATAAAAATCGCTCCTTGCCTGTGTCTTACCGGAAGGACAGCAGCTCCTCCGTCTCCTTACGGCCCGGGCCGTTTTTCCACTGCTCAGGATAGCCCATGGCGATGAGGCAGGCGGCCCGCTGGCCCTCCAGCTCCAGCAGCCGCCCGGCGGCGTCCGCGTCGAAAATGCCCAGGATGCAGGTGCCGATGTCCAGCTCCCGGGCCGCCAGGCAGAAGGTCTGGGCGGCGATGCCGGCGTCGAACATCTCCCATCCGGCAGCCTGGACCTCCGTCAGGGGGGCGTCTCCCTGGCCGGACAGGCCGGGAATGTAGGTGACCACCGCCAGAGCGGCGGCCCGGTTGATGGTCTTGGTGTTGAAGCCCTGGCCGGGGATGCACTCCCTGGCGATGCGCTCCTTCAGCACGGGATCGTCCACGACGACGTAGCGCACGGGCTGGGTGTTTTTCCAGCTGGGGGAAAACCGGGCCAGGTCCACCACCCGGCGGATGTCCTCCCGGGGAATGGGCTTTTCCTGAAAACGGCGGCAGCTGACCCGCTGCCGGATGCATTCTGCAGTGGTCATAATGGGAATTACGCTCCTTTGGTAAAATTTACGCCATTATAGCACACTTCCGCCCCGCCGTAAAGGGCGCCGGGGCTGTACTTGTAAAAACCGGGAAAATGTGATACAATGCGGAAATATACTGGGACAAAGCCGGGAAAAGGGGGGACAAAAAATGGGCCTGCACGATGGACACCGCCAGCGGAAGCGCCAGCAGTTTTTATCCCATGGACCGGAGAGCATGGCGGACCACGAGCTGCTGGAGCTGGCCCTGTTTTATGCCATCCCCCGCCGGGATACCAACGAGACCGCCCACCGGCTGCTGGACCAGTTCGGGTCCCTGGACCGGGTGCTGTCCGCCCCGGAGCAGGAGCTGGAAAAGGTGGAGGGCGTGGGCCAGGGGGCGGCGGTGCTGCTGCGGCTCATGGGGTCTATCGGTGACCGGGCCCGGCGGCCGGGACGGGAGGAAAAGATCGTGGCCTCCGTGGACCAGGCCGGGGCCTACTTCCTGCGGCTGCTGGACGGGCAGCGGACGGAGCGGCTGTATCAGCTGTGCGTGGACGCCAAGGGAAAGGTGCTGTCCTGCCGGATGCTGTCCCAGGGGCAGGCGGACATGACGGTGCTGAGCCTGCGGCAGGTGGTGGAAAACGCTCTGCTGTCCGGGGCCAGCGGTGTATTCCTGGGCCACAACCACCCCAGCGGCGTGGCCCTGCCGTCTCCGGCGGATATGGAGGCCACCACCCAGGTGCGGGACGCCCTGAAGCGGCTGGACATCCGGCTCATTGACCACATCATCGTGGCCGATGGAGACTATGTTTCCATGGCATCCAGCGGACTGCTGCGGTAGATTCCCGCCATTTTGGGCAAATTCACGAAGAAAATTGACAGAAAAGGGTAGAAATGCTGCAAAGAATCTGTTATAATAAGAGAATCTTCTAACATAATATGGAATATTACTTTTGCTTGTAAAAAACCAAATAAAAAAACAGGAGAAACCAATGGAGAAACAGAAAAGACGGCGGGGCGACCGCCGTGACGGCCGGCTGCTGCGGGAACTGGATTCCCTGCACTTCATCACCGGCATTATTTACCCCAACCGCTGCGACAACGAGGCGTATATTTCCGAACGCATCGACCTGACGCCGGTGAAGGAGTATATCGCCCGCCGCAACGAGACGGAAACGGACTTTCCCTATACCTATTTCCACCTGGTGCTGACGGCACTGGTGAAAACCATCACCCTGCGGCCCAAGATGAACCGCTTCATTGTCAACGGCAACTTCTTCCAGCGCAACGAGGTGACGGCCTCCTTCGTGGTGAAAAAACAGTTTTCCGACAAGGGAGCCGAGGCCCTGGCCATGCTGCACACCACCGGCGACGACACCATCGACACGGTCCATGAATACATCCGCCAGCAGGTGACGGAGTGCCGCTCCGACAAGGTGGACAGCACCACCGGCGAGATGGACATTCTCAACAAGCTGCCCCGCTGGGTGGGCAAGGCTGCGGTGCGGTTCATCATGTGGCTGGATAAGCACGGCTGGGTCCCCGACAGCATGACCTGCAACGACCCGTATTACAGCTCTGTGGTGCTGTCCAACCTGGGCTCCATCAAGCTCAAGTGCGGCTATCACCACCTGACCAACTGGGGCACCTGCTCTGTGTTCTGCATCATCGGCGAAAAGAAGATGAGTCCCTTTTACGATGCCGACGGCAGCGTCACCATGCGGGAGACCCTGGATCTGGGTCTGACCATTGACGAGCGTCTGGCTGACGGTTACTACTATTCCAAGTCCATCCGGCTGCTGAAGTATCTGCTGGAGCACCCGGAGGAGCTGGAGAAGCCCTTGAAGGAGGAAGTATCTTATGAATAACACCCCGCAAGTGAAGGCCCCCTGGCTGAAAAGCAAGGACCCCGAGGTGCCCGCTGCCCTGACGTATTCGGAGCTGTCCATGTGCAGCCGGGTGGAGGAGATGGTGCGCCGCTATCCCGACTACATCGCCTATGAGTTTATGGGCAAGTGCACCACCTATGCCGAAATGTGGAAGAAGATCAACGCCTGCGCCAAGAGCCTGAAGGCCATCGGCATCCGGGAGGGCGACAAGGTCACCATCTGCATGCCCAACGCGCCCCAGACCCTGTGCATGTTCTACGCCGTGAATATGGTGGGCGCCATTGCCAACATGGTCCACCCCCTGTCGGCGGAGAGCGAGATCGCCTTCTATCTGCGGGATTCCGGCTCTGTGGCCGCCATCACCCTGGACCAGTTTTACAACAAGTTTGAAAGCGTCCGCAAGGCCGTGGACCTGCCGTGCCTGATCATCACCTCCGTGGCCGACGAGCTCAAGCCCCTGATGAAGGTGGGCTATAAGCTCACCGAGGGCCGCAAGAATCCCAAGGTCCCCTCCGGCCGGGCAGGTGTGCTGTCCTGGAAGGAGTTCCTGCGCCGGGGCGAATATGTGGAGATCTATCAGGTCCGCCGCAAGGCCGAGGACCCCGCCGCCATCCTGTATTCCGGCGGCACCACCGGCGTGACCAAGGGCATCCTGCTGTCCAACCGCAACTTCAACGCCCTGGCGGCCCAGATCATCGCCACCAACCCCTTCTTCCGGCCCGGCCACAAGATGCTGGCCATTATGCCCATGTTCCACGGCTTCGGCCTGGGCGTGTCCATCCATTCCATGGTGGCCAACGGAGGCCACTGCATCCTGATCCCCCGCTTCACGCCCCAGAGCTATGCCGAGCTCATCAAGAAGCACCAGCCCAACCTCATTGCCGGCGTGCCTTCTCTCTTTGAGGCCCTGCTGCGGGTGAAGGAGATCGAGGGCGCGGACCTGAGCTGCCTGCTGGGTGTGTTCTCCGGCGGCGACAGCCTGTCCGCGGAGCTGAAAAAGCGGTTCGATGCCTTCCTGAAGGAGCACGGCGCCACCATCACCGTCCGGGAGGGCTACGGCACCACCGAGTGCGTCACCGCCAGCTGCCTGACCCCCATCCACAAGCAGAAGGAGGGCTCCATCGGCATCCCCTTCCCGGATACCTATTACAAGATCGTCAAGCCCGGCACCCAGGAGGAGGTCCCCTATGGGGAGGAGGGTGAGATCTGCCTGTCCGGCCCCACGGTGATGCTGGAGTATGTGAACCACCCGGAGGAGACGGCCCAGACCAAGCAGACCCATGCCGATGGCCTGACCTGGATCCACACCGGCGACCTGGGCATGATGGACGAGGACGGCTTCATCTATTTCCGCCAGCGCATCAAGCGCATGATCGTTACCAACGGCTACAACGTCTATCCCTCCCAGCTGGAGAATATTCTGGAGGGTCACGAGTACGTCCACCTGAGCTGCGTCATCGGCGTCAAGGACCCCATCAAGATGCAGCGGGTCAAGGCGTTTGTGGTGCTCAAGCCCGGCTATGTGCCCACGGAGGCCTGCAAGCAGGAGCTGATGGAATACTGCCGCAAGCACATCGCCAAGTACGCCATGCCCTCGGACATCGAGTTCCGGGATGAGCTGCCCAAGACCCTGGTGGGCAAGGTGGCCTATCGCGTGCTGGAGGAGGAGGAGAACGCCAAGCTGGACGCCAAAGCCGCCGAAAATGCCAGGATCGACGCCCAGCGCCGCCAGCTGGAGCAGGAGCGCAAGGCCGCTGCCCAGGAGCGCAAGGCCAAAAAGCCCGCCGAGCCCAAGCAGGGGAGCAAGGCGCAGCCCAAGCAGGAGGCCGAAGCCCGGCCGGAGACCGAGGAAGAACCGAAAACCCAGGAGTAACCAAGAATAAAGTGCAGGAGGCTTGTCAATGGACAGGGAAATGAGACGGCAATACACCGTACTGGTGGACTTTCTGGGCCACATTCTGGGCCCGGATTATGAGGTAGCCCTCCACGAGCTGAAGGACGATTCCAACGAGATCATCGCCATTGCCAACGGCGAGCTGACCGGGCGGCATCTGGGCTCCCCCCTCAGCAACAAAATGCTGGAGTATCTGACCAGCCATTTGTATGAGACCCAGGACTATGTGCTGCGCTTCGAGTCCACCGCCATCACCGGAAAGAAGCTGTGCTCCAACTCCCTGTTCATCAAGGGGCCCCGCAATGAGCTGACGGGCCTGCTGTGCATCAACTTCGACAGCAGCCGGTATCAGGAGCTGTCGGCCCGGGTCATGGACCTGTGCAGCAATATGCTGACCCCCGGCGTCCAGAGCGGCGCCCGGCTCATCGTGGAGGATGAAACGGACTCCACCGCCGACGCGCCGGAAAAGACGTATCCCACCTCCATCGCCGGGGCTACCGCCAGCATCGTGTCCGAGGTGGTGTCCAACTATCCTGTGCCGGTGGAGCGGCTGACCCAGGACGAAAAGATGGAGATCATGGCGACGCTGAACCGCAAGGGCGTGTTCCTGCTGAAGGGCTCCGTCAGCTATGTGGCCAAGGAGCTCCACAGCTCCGAGGCCAGCATCTATCGCTATCTGGGCAAGCTCAACAACCGTTCATAATTCAGAGCGCCGCGAAGCAAATGCTTCGCGGCGCTTCAGCCTGTCAAAGAGCCCTCAGCAGCTCCACGCTGTCCCAGCGGCCAGCTCCGTCAGAGGGATGCGGCTCTTTGAGACGGCCACTTTTCGTTGAAATTAACGAACAACATGTTGTGTATTAAGTTCTGTTTGACAAATATGCAGATCATATGTTATATTATTTGCACAAAATGCATGCATTGATACAATAAACAGCTAACGCATGAAGGAGATAAAATGTGTTTGACTTTGTGTGTAACGACTTTTGCCGATTCAAATGTATATTGGGGAGATGGACCGTATGATGTGATCTGGAACGAAAAGGAGAACGCTATGTGGTGGAAGAAGTATTCCTTTTTGCTGATGTATCCGATGGCGGTGTTTGGCGTGGTGGGCAGCTCCTATTATGCGTCGGGGCAGCTGAACACGTTTGATAAGTGGTATCTGATCGTGTTTGTCCCCCTGGGTCTGTGGCAGTGGATCGAGACCTTTGTGCGCTGGCGACGGGAGAGAAGGACGCCTCCAGAGGGCGGCGTAAAGCCGAAGGATGACGATGGGCCAACGGCCAGGACTCCGTAACAGCAGAACGGACCACCCACGGTCCGGGGACAGCTCCCCGGGCCGCGGGTGGTCCGATTTTTACGCAGCCGCGCCCAGCAGCAAAAGCGGCAGCAGCCACCGGGGCCTCATGCCTCCGTCTCCCGGGCCAGCGCGTCGGCCAGGGCGGCATAATCCGCCAGGCTCAGCCGCTCGCCTCGGACGTTTTCCGGCAGACCGCAGGCGGAGACGATGGCCGCCAGCCGGTCCTTGGGCAGGGGGAATCCGGTCTGCAAGCTGTTTACCAGGGTCTTGCGCCGCAGGGCGAAGCCCGCTCGCACCGTTCGCCACAGCATGGCCTCGCTGCCCACCTCCACCGGCGGCTGCTTCCGCACGGGGCAGTGGATCACGGCGGAGGTGACCTTGGGGGCCGGCAGGAAGCAGGTGTTGGGCACCTCGAACAGCAGCTCCGGCGCGGTGTAATACTGCATCAGCAGGGTGAAGGCCCCATAGTCCGCCGTGCCCGGGGCGGCGCAGATCCGCTGGGCTACCTCCTTCTGGATCAGCACCGTCAGGGATTGAAAGCAGCGGCTTTCCACCACCCGGGTCAGCAGAGGGGTGGTGATGTTATACGGCAGGTTGGCGCACAGAATGGGCCGCAGGCCCCCAAGGTGCTCCCGCACCAGGGCAGGCAGCTCCTGCTGCATCACGTCGCCCCGGATCAGGGTGAAATTGGGGAAGTCCGCCATGGTCTCCTCCAGCACCGGGTACAGCCGCCGGTCCAGCTCCACGGACACCACCTTCCCGGCCCGCTGGGCCAGCTCCCGGGTCAGGGGGCCGATGCCGGGGCCGATCTCCAGCACGCCGGTGTGCTCGTCCGCGCCGCAGGCGGCGGCAATGTCCCGGGGCACCCAGCCCTGGATGAGGAAGTTCTGGCCCATGGCCTTGGAAAAGTGAAAGCCGTGGCGCTGCAAAAGCGCCTGGATGTCATTGCGGTTGCAAAGGTCCATATTGCCTCCTATTCGACAACAAATTGTATTTTTCTACTGAATTATTCCTAAAAGTTATCATTCTCCGGGCCGGGGCGGTACTCCAGCAGGTCCCCGGGCTGGCAATCCAGGGCGCGGCAGAGCTTGTTCAGGGTGTCCACCCGGACGGCCCGGGCCTTGCCGGTTTTCAGGATGGAGAGATTGGCCATGGTGATGCCCACCCGGTGGGAAAGCTCCGTCAGGCTCATTTTCCGCCGGGCCAGCATCACGTCAATGTTGAATACGATCATGTCCGCGCCCCCTCTCAAATGGTCAGGTCGTTGTCCTCCCGCAGGGCGGCGGCGTCGGCCACCAGCCGGGACAGGACATAGAGCACGATGCCCGCTGCCAGGCAGAAAAATGTCACCAGCGGCGTAATCAGGAGGGTCAGAGGTGCACTGCCCGCACCCAGATAGGCCACAATGAGCATTCCCGCCGGGAATATCACCGCGTCGGCAAAGGCCAGACGGCTGACGGTGCGCAGGTCCCGGGCATTTTCCCCAGTGAAGGCCATACCCTTTACAGCGATGCTGCCGCAGACTCTCCACGCCGGGACCATGGCCCAGAAGATCGGCACGGCAAATGCCCACGCCCAGATCAGGCACGGCCAATAGGCCCAGGCAAATTCCGGGGCATAGCGAACCGTGTCCTGGCCGTAAAATGGAAGAAACAGGAAGAAGAATACCACCAGCAGCAGTCCTGCCGCCAGCAGGACGGCCCGCAGCAGGGCCGACATGGTTTTGGTTTTCATATGCGTCGCTCCTTTCGCTTTCTGGGGTCAGGATAGCACAGATCATACCGCATGTCAAGTATTATTTATCGAAATTCGAAAAATTATTTCTGTTTAGAAGGGCGGCGTATTTTCCTGTTGCATTTTGGCGGCAGCGGGTATATACTAAGAGCAGAAAACAACCGAATAGCTGTCTTCGGGGCGGGGCGAAATTCCCCACCGGCAGTGATAGTCTGCGAGCGGCTGCGGCCGCAGGAACCGGTGCGATTCCGGTACCGACAGTATAGTCTGGATGAGAGAAGGCGTGTACGGCATTGTCACAATGCTCTTTTTTGATGCGTGCACCTTGGAAGGCAAGTCTTTCCGGGTGTTTTACTTTTATCAAAAGGAGCGTTTTTTCTTATGACGCAAGCAAGCAAACGGACCCATCACCTGGCGGTAGCCGCCATGCTCAGCGCCGTGGCCGCGGTGCTGCAATTCGTGGAGTTTTCCATCCCCCTGATCCCCAGCTTTGTGAAGCTGGACATTTCGGACCTGCCCGCCCTGCTGGGGACGTTTTCCCTGGGCCCGGTATACGGCGTGGTGATCCAGCTGGTGAAGAACCTGCTGCACCTGCCCTTCGGCTCCAGTGCCGGAGTGGGTGAGCTCAGCAACTTTATCCTGGGGGCTGTGTTCGTGCTGTGCGCCGGCCTGGTGTACCGCAAGCACAAGAGCCGCAAGGGCGCCCTGATCGGGGCGATGCTGGGTGCGGTTCTGATGGCTGTGGTCAGCGTCCCCTCCAACTACTTCTTCGTGTATCCGGCATATGTCAAGGTGTACGGGATGCCCCTGGAGGCCATCATCGGTGCGTACCAGGCCATTCTGGGTACCATTGCGGAGGTCCCCTCCTCCAACGCTCTGCTCAACTGTCTGCTGGTGTTCAACGTGCCCTTCACCCTCTGCAAGGGTCTGCTGGACGTGGGCCTGTGCTTCCTGATCTACAAGCCTCTGTCCCCCCTGCTGCACAAATAAGACGGGCTGTCCCGGCAATAAGCGATCCCCCTGTCCGCTATGTGGACAGGGGGATGTAATTTATATTCCGCTGTGGGCGTGGACCTTTTCCGGGGCCGCGTCCCCCTTGGGAAGGCGGCGCACCCGGATCTCCATGACCCGCCGATGCTCCACCCGGGTGACGCACACCTCCAGGCCGTCGGCCCGGAACCGGTCGCCTACGTCGGGCACCCGCCCGATCTCCTCCATGACCCAGCCGGACACCGACGAGGCGTCGTACTCCTCGCTGGGCTTCATGTCGAACAGGTCGTACAGATCGTCCAGGTCCGCCGAGCAGGCCACCAGATAGCTGCCGTCGGACTGCTTCCGGAACTCCTCGATGACCTCGTCGTGCTCGTCCCAGATCTCGCCCACCAGCTCCTCCATAATATCCTCCATGGTGACGATGCCCTGGGTGCCGCCGTATTCGTCCACCACCACGGCCATGTGAACCTTATTCTGCTGCAATTGCCGCAGCAGGTCCGATATCCGGGCGGTTTCCGTGGTGTACAGCACAGAGCTCTTCAGCTCCGACAGGCGCTTCGCGCCCCGGCAATAGGCGGCGTAAAAGTCCTTCTCATGGAGCACACCGATGATGTTGTCAATACTGTCGTGGTAAATGGGCAGCCGGGAGAACCCGCTGCTTGCGTACATAGCCGCCGCCTCCTCCATGGTGGCAGTGTCCGCCAGGGCCTCCAGGTCCACCCGGGGGGTGAGAATCTCGGATACCTCCATGTCGTTGAACTCGATGGCGTTGCGGATGAGATCGCTCTCGTGCTGGTCCAGGCTTCCCTCGGTCTCGGCCTGGTCCACCATCCCCATCAGCTCCTCCTCCGTGATGCCGTCGTCGTCCTGGTGCCGCAGCAGCACCCGCAGCAGCTTTTTCCACTGGGTGAACAGGAAGTTCACCGGCGTCAGCACCACCGCCAGCACCCGCAGCAGCGGCGTGGCGGCTATGGCCCAGGCCTCCGGCCGCTCCTTGGCCAGGCTCTTGGGCGTCACCTCGCCGAAGACCAGGATCACCACGGTCAGCACCGTGGCGGACACCGTGGGACCCTTGGCGCTGCCGATGAGCTTGATAAACAGCACCGCGCCAATGGTGGTGGCCACGTTGTTGACGATGTTGTTGCCGATGAGCAGGGTGGAGAGCAGCCGGTCGTAATCGGCTGCCAGGGCCAGGGTCCGGGCGGCGCGCTTGTCGCCGTCGTCGGCCCGGGTTTTCAGGCGGATACGGTTCAGGGATGTAAAAGCGGTCTCCGTGGCGGAGAAATAGGCGGATAGGGCGATCAATGCCGCCAGCGCCGCCAGCATCGCGACAGTACTACTGTCCATAAAAGGGCTACCAACTCAGCTTTCTATGATGAAATTTCAGGCGCTTGCACGGCCTGATAGCTCAGTATACCATAATTGGGTCCCGCATGCAACCGATTCGCGGAAATTCCCGGCCCATTCCGGCATTTTTGGGAACCTTTATGGACTATTAACGCAAAAAAAGGCCGCAGAGCGGGGAACTCTGCGGCCTTGAGGTATTTACTTGGCGTATTCCACGACCTTGGTCTCCCGCAGGACGTGTACCTTGATCTGTCCGGGGTATTCCAGCTCGTTTTCGATGCGCTTGGCCAGCTCCCGGGCCAGAATGACCATCTGGTCCTCGGATACCTGCTCGGGCTTCACCATCACGCGGACCTCGCGGCCGGCCTGAATGGCGTAGCTCTTTTCCACGCCGGGATAGCTGCCGGTGATCTCCTCCAGCTTTTCCAGGCGCTTGATATAGTTCTCCAGGTTCTCCCGCCGCGCGCCGGGACGGGCAGCGGAAATGGCGTCGGCCGCCTGCACCAGACAGGCCACCAGCGTCTTGCACTCCACGTCGTTGTGGTGTGCCTGGATGGCATGGATGATGTCCTCCTTCTCCCGGTACTTCCGGCAGAATTCCACGCCCAGGGCCACATGGGTGCCCTCCATCTCGTGGTCCACAGCCTTGCCGATATCGTGCAGCAGACCCGCCCGCTTGGCGGCCTGCACGTCGGCGCCCAGCTCGGCGGCCATCAGGCCGGCAATGTGGCTGACCTCGATGGAGTGCTGCAGAACGTTCTGACCGTAGCTGGTGCGGTACCGCAGGCGGCCCAGCATTTTCTGCAGCTCCGGGTGCAGGCCCCGGACGCCGGTCTCCAGCACGGCGCGCTCACCCTCGGCGCGGATGGTGGCCTCCACCTCCCGCCGGGCCTTTTCCACCATCTCCTCAATATGGGTGGGATGGATGCGGCCGTCGGCAATGAGCTTTTCCAGAGCCAGCCGGGCGATCTCCCGCCGGACAGGCTCGAAGCAGGAGACGGTAATGGCCTCCGGTGTGTCGTCGATGATCAGGTCGGCCCCGGTCAGTGTCTCCAGGGTGCGGATGTTGCGGCCCTCGCGGCCGATGATGCGTCCCTTCATCTCGTCATTGGGCAGGGGAACCACACTGACGGTGATCTCGGCCACATGGTCGGCGGCGCAGCGCTGGATGGCGGTGGCCACGATCTCCCGGGCCCGGCTGTCAGCCTCGTCCTTGGCCCGGGCCTCGATCTCCTTGATCTTCAGGGCAGTCTCGTGGGTCACCTCGGACTCCACCTGGGCGATCAGGTAATCCTTGGCCTGGTCGGCAGTAAAGCCGGAAATGCGCTCCAGCATCTCGGTCTGGCTGCGCTTGATGATCTGGATCTCCTCGTTTTCCTTGTCGGCGGCGGCGTGCTTGGCAGCCAGCGCCTCCTCCTTCTTCTCGATGGCGTCCATCTTGTGATCGAGGTTTTCTTCCTTCTGCTGCAGGCGGCGCTCCTGCTTCTGCAGGTCGGCGCGCCGCTCCTTCACTTCCTTCTCGTACTCGCTGCGGGACTTCAAAATCTCTTCCTTGGCTTCAAGAAGTGCTTCTCTCTTTTTGTTTTCAGAGCTCTTGATGGCTTCGTTGATGATGCGGGTGGCTTCTTCCTCCGCACTGGAGATCTCTTTTTCCGCCACGCGCTTGCGATAGCGAATACCGAGGAGGAAAAACACCACGGCGGCCACGGCAAAGGCGGCCGCTGCTACGATCCAACCGGTAGGTGTCATGGTTGGTGTTCCTCCTATTCTTTTTTGTGTATGGAAACGGATGGCTCCGTTCTTGGGCAGATAATAACCGGGAGAATCCCCTGTCCCCCCGATGATAATCTTACTTAATTTTAATCGGATTGCACAAAACTGTCAAGAGCGGATTCGCATGTTCCCTGCTATTTTTTCGCTCAGATGTCTAAATTTGCACATATGGCGCGCTGACGTACCCCAGGGTATCGCCGTACAGCACCACGTACCATCCCCGATACTGCCCGAACACCGTCACCGTCTCCCCACTGGGGATCCGGGTCAGCACCCGGCCCGTGACCGACGGCTCCGCCCGCAGGTTCACCGGCCCGCCGGACTCCGTGACGATGACGCCGGGCTGGCTGGGACCGGGATAGGTAAAGGGCAGACCGAAGTATTCCGCCATGCTCATGGCCAGGTTCTGGCCGATGGCGTCGATGTGGCTTTCGATCCATCGGGCGTCGGCCTCGTTGTCGTGATACCCGATCTCCACCAGCACCGCCGGGGCCCGGGGCTGCCGCACCTCTCCCAGGGTGGTGGTGGGCCGGGTCACCACCCGCTCCGGCAGGGGATAGATCTCCTGCATGTTCCGGGCAATGATCTCCGCCCCCCGCCGCCCGTTGGCGCTGGTGGGATAATAGAAGGCGATGACGCCCCGGTTCTGACCCTGGCTGCCGGGGCCGGAGGCGTTGGAGTGCAGAGCCAGGTAAAAGTCATAGTCCCCGCGGTTTGCCTGGCGGATGGAGGACGCGGCGGTCATATCCGGGGTGTTCCGGGAAAACTGGATGCCGTTGGCCAGCAGATACGGCTCCATGGCGTCGGCCACCAGGTTCATGAAGTATTCCTCCGACCCGTTCCCGGTGACATAGGGATTATATTCCTGCGTCGAAGGACTCAGATAAATTCTTGGCATGGGCATTCTCCTTTCCTGGCCATTCTATGCCAAAATACCGGCTCTGCGCACTGGTAATTTCCCAGCATATGTGATACAATAGAGGCTGTTGAAAAACTCGGAAGTCTTCCGCCATCGGAAAGGAAGATCGTTACGAAAGAAACCCATCAGGGGTGTCTTTCGTTTGCAATCACAGGTTTTTCAGAACTCAAAAAGTTCTGAAAACCGCACGCAGCTTGTCAAAAAAGTCTTTTTTGACAAGCTGACAATGGCTTCACATGAAAAAAAGGACGGTGCCCCTATGAAAGCAGAACGACCCTATCCCCAGATCGCCATCACCCCCAAGGGGGAGGAAGCCCTCACCGGCGGCCATCCCTGGGTGTACGAGGGCGAGGTCACATCCGTCACCGGCAGCCCCGCCGACGGTGACCTGGTGGACGTGGTGAGCCGCCGGGGCAGCTGGCTGGGCGCCGGATTCTACAACAGCCGCTCCCTGATCCGGGTGCGGCTGCTGTCCCGCAACGCCAATGACCGGTTCGATGCGGACTTCTGGGCCCGGCGGGTGCAGTACGCCTGGGACTACCGCAAAACGGTGATGGCCCCGGAGGATCTGTCCTGCTGCCGGATCATTTTCGGCGAGGCGGACCATTTTCCCGGCCTGACGGTGGACCGGTTCGGTCCGGTGCTGGTGGCTCAGGTGCTGTGCCTGGGGCTGGACCGGGTGAAGGATACCATCTTCTCCCAGCTGGTGCGGGTCCTGCGGGCCGACGGACAGGACATCGCCGGGGTATACGAGCGCAACGACGCCGCCCTGCGGGACAAGGAGGGCATGGCCCAGGGCAAGGGCTGGTACCCTCTGCCCGGGGAGCCTGTGCCGGACTTCACCTGCGCGGACATCACGGAAAACGGCATCCGCTATACCGTGGACTTTGAAAACGGCCAGAAAACCGGCTTCTTCCTGGACCAGAAGTACAACCGTCAGGCGGTGGCCCGGCTGGCCCGGGGCAAAACCGTGTTGGATTGCTTCACCCATACCGGCTCCTTCGCCCTGAACGCCGCCCGGGGCGGGGCAAAGCACGTCACCGCCGTGGACGTGTCGGATTTCGCCGTGGCGTGCGCCCGGGAAAATGCGGCCCGCAACGGGCTGGAGAGCGTGGTGGACTGCGTGAGTGCCAATGTGTTCGACCTGCTGCCCCGGCTGCAAAAGGGGCAGTACGACTTCATCATCCTGGACCCGCCCGCCTTCACCAAAAGCCGCCAGACCACCCGGCGGGCCATGGCCGGATATAAGGAGATCAACTACCGGGCCATGCGGCTGCTGCCCCGGGGCGGATACCTGGCCACCTGCTCGTGCAGTCACTTCGCCACCGAGGAGCTGTTCCGGAAAATGCTCCGCGACGCGGCCCACGACGCCGGGGTCCAGCTGCGGCAGATCGAGGCCCGGCAGCAGGCCGCCGACCATCCCATTCTCTGGGGCGTGGAGGAGACCAGCTATCTGAAATTCTACCTGTTCCAGGTGGTATAATCAAAAGGAGAAAGCCATGGAATTTCGCGTATTGGCCATCGGCGACGTTACCAGCGAGGAGGGCACCGCCCACCTGCGCCGCCATCTGCCGGGCTTTAAAAAAATGAAGGGCGTGGACTTCACCGTTATCAACGGCGAGAACATCTCCGGCACCGGCCTGACCCCCCAGCAGGCCGACGATCTGTTTGCCGCCGGGGCCGACGTTATCACCCTGGGCAACCACACCTGGGGCAAAATGCAGATCACCGATTATCTGGAGGACAACCGCTATATCCTCCGCCCCTCCAACTTCTCCCCCCGCACCCCGGGCCGGGGCTACGGGGTGTATGACCTGGGCCGGGTGCAGGTGGCGGTGCTGTGCCTGATCGGCCGGTGCGACCTGGCCTGGGGCAGCGACAACCCCTTCACCACGGCGGACCGCCTGCTGAAGGTCGGGGAAAAGCCCACCTTCACCCTGGTGGATTTCCACGCCCAGGCCACCAGCGAAAAGCTGGCCATGGCCTATTATCTGGACGGCCGCGTCTCTGCCCTGTGGGGAACCCACACCCATGTGCCCACCGCCGATGAGCGGGTGTTTCCCAAGGGCACCGGCTACATCACGGACCTGGGCATGACCGGGGCGGTGGAGTCCGTGCTGGGCATCCGTCCGGAGCAGTCCGTGGAGTCGTTTCTGGGCGGCCTGCCGGGCCGGTACCGTCCGGCGGAGGGCCCCTGCAAGGCCCAGGGCGCCCTGTTTACCTTAGAGTCCTCCACCGGCCTGTGCACCGCCGTGGAGCGCGTGGAGATCCGATAAATACAGAGGAGGAACCGTATCATGTCCGTTGAAAAAGTCCGGGCCTATCTGGAGCCCTTCGGCGTGTCGGACCGCATCCGGGAGTTCGATGTGTCCAGCGCCACCGTGGAGCTGGCCGCCGTGGCCGTGGGCGTGGAGCCCGCCCGCATCGCCAAGACCCTGAGCTTCAGGCTGGGAGACGCTCCCATTCTGGTGGTGACCGCCGGAGACGCCAAAATCGACAACAGCAAGTATAAGCACTTCTTCGGCATGAAGGCCAAAATGCTCACCCCGGAGGAGGCGGTGGAGCGCATCGGCCACGCCGTAGGCGGCGTGTGCCCCTTCGCCCTGCCGGAGGACGTGAAAACCTACCTGGACCGGTCCCTGCGGCGGTTTGACACGGTGTTTCCCGCCGTGGGCAGCGCCGCCAGCGCCATTGAGCTGACCTGTGACCAGCTGGAGCGCTGCTGCGGGGCGAATTTTGCGGGCTGGGTGAACGTATGCAAGGGCTGGCAGGAGGAGACGGATGGCTAAGGTTCTTCATGCGGCGGATTTCCACCTGGACAGTGCCTTCCGGGCCCTGCCGGAGGATCAGGCCCGTCTGCGGCGGCAGGAGAGCCGGGAGCTGCCCGGCCGCCTGGTGGACTGGGCCAACGACCACGGGGCCCGGCTGATGCTCCTGGCCGGGGACCTGTTCGACTCGGACCAGCTGTACAGTCAGACGGCCCAGATGCTGGCCCAGGCCCTGTCCCGCTTCCGGGGCACGGTGGTCATCGCGCCGGGAAATCACGACTGGCTCTCCGCCGCCAGTCCCTACCGCCAGCCCATCTGGCCGGACAATGTTCACATTTTTCTGGGCCGGGGCATAGAGCGGCTGGCGCTGCCGGAGCTTCAGTGCACCGTATACGGGGCGGCCTTCACCGCCCCGGAGGAGCCGGAAAGCGGCCTGCGGGGCTTTCATGCCCAGCCGGACGGCAGCGCCCGCATCATGGTTCTTCACGGGGACATGGGCAGCCGGGAAAGCCGCTACCGCCCCCTGACCCCGGAGGAGATCGCTGCCACGGGGCTGGACTACCTGGCCCTGGGCCATGTCCACGCCCCCTCCGCCATGAACCGGGCCGGAAACACCGTTTGGGCGTATCCCGGCTGCCCCCAGGGCCGGGGCTTCGACGAGCTGGGGGAGCGGGGCTTCCTGTTCGGCGATGTGGAGCCGGGACGGGTGGATATGCGCTTTGTGCCCTTTGCCGGGCGGCGCTATGAAAGCCTCACCGTGGACGTGTCCGGGGGCGACGCCCTGGACGCCATCCGCCGCAGCCTGCCGCCGGATACCTCCCGGGATATTTACCGCATCCGCCTCACCGGCGAGACGGCGGAGCCTTTGACGCTGGCTCCCCTGGAGCGGGCCCTGTCGGGGGAATTTTTCCGGCTGGAGCTGCGGGACGACACGCGCCTGCGCCGGGACCTGTGGGACCGCTGCGGCGACGACACCCTGCGGGGTCTGTTTCTGGGGCAGCTGCGCCGGGAATACGACAGTGCAGACCCCCAGCGGCAGAAGGAGATCGAGCAGGCGGTGCGCTTCGGCCTGGCCGCCATGGACAATACCATTGATTCATAAGGGGCGCTTTGCTATGAAAAACATCCTCATGATCGGCACCGGCGGCACCATCGCCTCCGGTCAGACGGCAGACGGTCTGGCTCCCGAGCTGGACCCCAGCCGCCTTTTGCAGGACACACCCCGGGTGGCTCAGCTGTGCCGGGTGGACTGCCTGCAGCTGTACAGTCTGGACAGCACCAACATCCGGCCTGACCATTGGCTGGGCCTGGCCCGGGCCATCCGGCAGCATTACGACCAATACGACGGCTTCGTCATCAGCCACGGCACCGATACCATGGCCTACACGGCGGCGGCCCTGAGCTATCTGATCCAGGACTGCCCCAAGCCCATCGTCCTCACCGGAGCCCAGAAGCCCATCTGGTTCGACGGCACCGACTCCAAGCGCAACCTCATCGACGCGTTTCTGTACGCCTGCCGGGGCTGCGGCGGGGTCCAGATCGTGTTCAACGGCCGGGTGATCCTGGGGACCCGGGCCAGAAAGACCTTCTCCAAGAGCTTCCAGGCGTTCTCCAGCGTCAACTACCCGGAGCTGGCTATGATCCAGGATGAGCGCCTTTTGCAGTACATCACCACCGACAGCTGCCCCGCCCCCCGGTTCTACGACGATCTGGACGGCAGCGTGGGCCTTTTGAAGCTGATCCCCGGTACCCGCCGGGAGCTGCTGGCCTTCATGGCGGACCGGTACGACGGACTGGTCATCGAGGGCTTCGGCGTAGGCGGTCTGCCGGAATACGACGGATTTTATGACGTGATCCGGCAGGCGGCGGAGAGCGGCAAGCTCGTTGTCATGACCACCCAGGTGCCCAACGAGGGCAGCGACCTGACGGTGTACCATGTGGGCGGTCATCTGAAGCATACCCTGCGGGTGCTGGAGGCCTACGACATGACCACGGAGGCCGCCGTCTGCAAGCTCATGTGGATTCTGGGCCAGACTCACGATTTTGCCCAGGCGGAAAAGCTGTTTTACGCCCCGGTCTCCCGGGACATTCTCCGCTTTTCCGGAGAATAAGAATGAGGTGATCCCCCATGTCTACCCTGCTGCGCGGCGCTCCCGTGGCGGAGCGCCTGACCCTGGACCTGAGCCGCCGGTCCGCCGCCCTGCGCCATCGGGGCGTGATCCCTACCCTGGCCATTCTCCGCGTTGGCAGCAGCCCCGGAGACCTGGCCTATGAAAAAAGCGCCGCCGCCCGCTGCGCCAGATGCGGCGTGGAGGTCCGCCGCCTGTTCTGGGACAGTGCCGCCCCTCTGGCGGATGCCATCCGCGCCGTCAACGCCGACCCATCCATCCACGGGTGCCTGCTGCTGCGTCCCCTGGCGGACAGGGCGGCGGAGGCCGCCGCCGGGCAGCTGCTGCTGCCGGGCAAGGACGTGGACGGCATGACCCCCGGCTCCCTGGCGGGACTGCTGACAGGGCAGAGCGGCTTTGCTCCCTGCACCGCCCAGGCGTGCCTGGAGCTGCTGGACTACTACGATGTTCCTTTGGCCGGACGCCGGGCGGTGGTAGTGGGCCGCAGCCTGGTGGTGGGCCAGCCCGTCGCTCTGCTGCTGCAGCGACGCAACGCCACCGTTACCGTGTGCCACACCGGCACCCGGGACATACCGGCCCTGTGCCGGGAGGCGGACGTGCTGATCGCCGCTGCCGGACGGCCGGGCCTCATCACGGCGGACTGTCTCCGTCCGGGGCAGACGGTGCTGGACGTGGGCGTCCATCCCGGGCCGGACGGAACCCTCTGCGGCGATGTGGCGGCGGAGGCCGCCGCCCTGGACGTGGCCCTGACCCCGGTTCCCGGCGGCGTGGGCTCCGTCACCTCCGCCGTCCTCTGTAAGCACACCGTTCAGGCGGCGGAAAAAACGCTGTAATAAAAGGCAGGACCCGCAAAGATCGTGCGGGTCCTGCCTTGTTGCATAGCTCTTATTTCACCAGCGCCAGGATCTCCTGGGGCGACACCAGGCCCACAGACCGGTCCGCCACCTGGCCGCCCTTGAATACCAGCAGCGTGGGGATGCTCTCGATGCCGTACCGCAGAGCCAGCTCCCGGTTTTCATCCACGTCCACCTTGACGATCTTCAGCTCCGGGTGCTGCCCGGACAGCTCCTCCAGAATGGGAGCCAGCATCCGGCAGGGCCCGCACCAGGTGGCCCAGAAGTCTACCAGCACCGTCCCGCTGTCCTGCAGGACCTCCCGGTCAAACTCGTTGTCGTTCACATGCAAAATCGCCATATTCAGCGCCTCCTCTTGACGTATAGTATTATTGTACCAGATTTCCCGCCGCAATTCTGCGGCAAATGCAACAGATACAAAAACTGCCTCTTAAAACGGGATAGCCGCCATGGCAGGGGCAGAGGGGTCCGCGAACGGTCCCGCCGACGGGGCCCGCACCGTCAGCAGCAGATAGGCGATGCCCAGCAGGATCGCCAGCACATACCACAGCAGCTCCCCGCCTCTCAGCCGCCGCACCAGCACCTGACCGTGAAGCGTCAGCCCACCGGCCAGGATCAGGCTCCACAGCCGCAGTCCCCGTCCCGGCAGCAGCCAGCACAGTCCCGCCATGCACAGGGGCATGGCCGCCAGCAGCAGGCAGTGCCCGCCCCGCCCCTGCCTCTCCGGGGTCATCCGCCAGATCACCAGCGCCGCCGGCAGATACGGCCAATACAGCAGCTTCCCCATTTCCCAGGGGCTGCCGTTCACCGGCGTCAGCAGCGCCGTCAGCGGACATGGGAACGTCCGGTGCAGCAGCCACAGTGCCGCCGCCGCGGCCGCCGCCGTGAAAAATCCCAGGATATATCGCTTCATTCCGCCCACCTCCGTCATTACCCTATGCAGGCAGGCGGCGGGGCAGAACGCTACCGGATGCCCCGCAGACCGGTCTCCGGGTCCACGAACAGCGGCAGCTCCGGCGGTGCGAAGGTCCACACAATAAACGCCGCCCACACCGCCGCCAGCACCGCGCCGCCGGCCACCTGCCACAAAGGCGCCGCCAGCGCCCGTCGGCGCAGCACCGTCCAGCTGACCCAGAAGCCCAGAAGCACCGCTATCTGGAAAATGGCGATGTCCAGCCACATGAGGTCCCGGCCCAGAACGCCCTGGTACGTATAAAACAGCATGGGAATAGCCGCCAGCCCCGCCAGCAGGCCCGCCGCCCTGGCCGCCGTCACCGGCAGGCCGCTCCGGCCCGCGGCCACCAGCTCCGCAATGCTCCACAGCACCCACGGCGTGGTCAGCAGCTTCATATGCTCCCAGACAGACTCGTTGACGGCGGCCAGAGCCCCCACCACCGGGCTTTGCCCGGTCCAATCATATACAAAGTGCAGCAGATTCCCCGCCGCCAGCACAAACAGCAGCCCCAGAACCTCCCAGGTACGCCACTTTTTATCGCTCATGCGCTCGCCTCCCTTTTACCGGAAGCATACACGCTTTTCCGCCGTTTTATACACGGCCCTGCGGTGCAGCACAGCAGGCACACCGCCGTCATCAGCAAAAACGGGCTCCGCCCGGCCAGGGCCGCCCCCGCCGCCGTCAATAGCCCCGCCGCCGCCAGGCTTACCCCCCCGGCCATCCGGTCGGCCAAAAACGGGTCCGTCCGCCAGCACAGGGCCAGCCACAGCATCCGCCCGCCGTCCAGCGGCAGAATGGGCAGCAGATTGAAGCATCCCAGCACCCCCTGGGCCCCGGCCAGCAGATACAGCGGCTCCCACCACCGGCCCAGCGCCGCCAGAGCCGCCGCCAGCAGCAGATTCACCGCCGGTCCTCCGGCGGCGGCCAGCAGCTCGCTGCCGTAGCTCAGCCGCCCCGCCACCTGCATATTTGCCCCCAGAGCGGAGATCTCCATGTGCCGCACCCAGCCGCCCCGGCTGCGCAGCACCGCGTAATGCCCCAGCTCATGGCACAGCGCCGCCAGCAGCACCGCCCCCAGCACCTCCGGAGACGACAGCCACACAAAAACCGCCAGCAGTGCCGGGGCCCCCGGCGATACCCGTACCCGGGTCCGCTCAGGGGGCCGCATAATAGTAGATGGGATTCACATACACCCCGTCCTTATGGAGCTCGAAGTGCAGATGCGGTCCCGTGGCGTTGCCGGTCCGGCCCACCTCGGCGATGGGGTCCCCGGGCCGCACCTGCTGGCCGGAGGAGGCGGTGATGCGGCTGCAATGGGCATACAGGGTGGCAAAGCCCCCCTCATGCTGCACCGTCACATAGTTCCCCAGCTCTGCGCTGTCTCCCACCGCCGTGACGGTGCCCGATGCAAAGGCCGTGATCACCGCACCCTCGTCGGCGGCGATGTCCAGCCCATAATGGAACCGAGTCCCGCTGCCGCCGGGGTCCTGCCGATAACCGAACCGGTCTGTCACCGTTCCCGTCAGGGGGTTGGCATAGGCAAAGCCCAGCACCTGCTGGGTCAGACACACGTCCCCGGGGGTAGTCTCCGCCGAATATGCCGCCGGGTCCGCCGTCCCCTCCGGGACCGTCTGCTGGGGGCCGAACACCGCCGTATATGCGTCGTTCAGGGCCTGGCCCACGGCACCCTGTCCGGATACCGCCCGCCCCACGGCGGAAAATGCCGCCCGGAAGTCCGTCTGCCCGCCCATCAGGTCCAGCAGCTTGTCCCGGCACTTGTCCATAGCCGCCGGAGCGCTGATTTTCACCAGCACCACCGCCAGCAGCACCACTCCGCTGACGGCCAGCTGCCGCAGATGGCGGTCCCCCCGCCGGGAGGCGGGCTGCTCCCGCTTGCCCCGGGCCGGGGCCGCCGTCCGATACCGCCGCCCGGTCTGCGGTCGATTGGTCATAGCACATTCCCCCTTTCGGAACAGTGTATGCCGCCGGCCGGTCCGTCAGAACCGAAACGTGCGGCCCCGCCGCGCCGCCTTGACCTTTTGGCGGAAATGGAGTACAATGGCAAAAATGTTTCTATGCTCGACTGCCAACCCTGCGATTTTGATTGTAATTCGGAGGAATTATGGGATTTATCTATGAAGAGACCAACCATTATGGCGTCGAAGCCATTGTTGCCCTGGAGCGATACTGCACCCCGTCGGACGAAAAAAACCTGCACCGCCGCCACGGAGGCCACCCGCATCTGCGAGACCTATGGCATTCCCGAGCGGGAGCTGCTGCCGCTGGTGCGGCCGCTGGCTGCGGCGGAGGAGTACATGCTGGAGCACCTGACGGCGGACCGGGATGCCCTGCAATTTCTGTTTACCCCCATGGCCGGCAACACCTGCCTGGCCTGGAGCCTGGTCTGGGACTATATCCAGGCGGAGGGGGAGCCAGTCTATAAATATACAGGACATACAGAGCAGCAGCGTATGCTGGACGTGGCGGCCATTGCCGTCCAGTACCAGGAGGGAACGCTCTCCGTGCCGGAACGGCTGGACTCCACGGACCAGTTCATCGACTATATGGACCGCTCCGGCATCCCGGCAGCGGACAAGTGGCGGTTTCTGACGCTGTTTGCCCACCTGGAGTTCTACGAGCAGACAGCCTGCCGCATAGCAGCATCGGCGCCACTCCCGACCTGCGGATCAAGCCGGAGCTGTCCGCCGTCGGCGGCAACGTCTACTCCTCCATCCCCACCGTCGAGGGCAAGGGCGATTACGCCTCCATGAGCGGCACCTCCATGGCCAGTCCCTATGTGGCCGGTGCCAGCGTTCTGGTAAAGTCCTACATGGCCGAGAACTGGACCGGCAGCTATGACGCCGCCTCCATGACGGAGAACCTGATGATGTCCACTGCCTCCCCGGTCGTTGACCCGGAGACGAAGCTCCCCTACTCCCCCCGTCTGCAGGGCAGCGGCCTCATTGACCTGTCCGCCGCCACCTCCAGCGATGTGGTGCTCTACACCGATGCCGACCAGTACGGCGACACCAAGCCCGTGCTGAATCTGGGGGACGATGTTGCCAAAAACGGCAGCTACGACCTGACCTTCCACGCCCGGAACATGGGCAAGGACGCCGCCCGGTATGACGTGTCCGTCATCGCCATGTCCCCCGCCGTGCTGGAGCAGGACGGCAAGACCTACATGAGCAGCCACGACGAGGCGCTGGATGTCACCGTTTCCGGCGACAAGACCGTGACGCTGGCTGCCGGGGCCACCGGCGACGTGAAGGTCAGCGTCTCCCTCTCCCAGAGCCAGAAGGCCAAGCTGGACGCCGCCTATGAAAACGGCATCTATGTGGAGGGCTTCGTGGTGCTCACCGCCAAGGACGGCGGCGCAGATCTGTCCATCCCCTTCCTGGCCTACTACGGCGACTGGTCCGCCCCCGGTATGCTGGACTACGCCACTATGCTCAATGAGGATACCGTGCCTTACAGCCAGCTCTCTACCGAACTGGGCGCATACTTCACCAGCAGCTTTGCCTATCGTCTGGGTGCCAATCTGTCCGTGACCATGGACGGGGCAGAGAAAACCTCCCTGAAGGCCGAGCATATCACCGTCTCCCCCAACGGCGATACCTATATGGACGGCGTGGAATTGGTCAGCGTCAGCCAGATGCGCAGCGCCTCCGCCCTGCACTTCACCGTCACCAACGCCGACGGCCAGGAGGTCTGGAGCGACGCCGTTACCAACGTCCCCAAGACCATCTATGTGTCCTCTCAGGGCGGCCCCATTCCCGCCACCATGTATCAGGATATGGCTCCTGACGCCTGGTACGGCACGGACAACCAGGGCAGCGCCCTGCCTGACGGCCAGTACTACTACACCATCACCGCCGATCCCGTCACCGATCACGAGAGCCGCAATGTCCGGGATACCCTGACCTTCCCTGTGTACATCGATACCCAGGCTCCCCAGATGGATCAGGGCTGCGTGACCCTGAGCACTGGCGCCGACGGCCGCACCACCCTGGGGATGCAGGTCTCCGACGAGCATCTGTATCTGGATACCGAGATCTTCGTGGCCAATGACGACGGCACCATCAGCACCAGTTCCGAGAAGCTCCTGCACAAAAACGTGGGTCTGGCGGATATGCCCGATGTCACCTCCGACGCCGTGTCCGTGGATGTCACCGACTACGCCGGCAAGCTCCTGTATGTCCAGCTGACCGACTGGGGCTACAACTACGCCGCCTATCTGGTGCAGCTGCCCGACACCTTCGAGGGCACCACCCTGTCCCTGTCCGATACCACCGCCTTCCTGTTCACCGGTGAACAGCAGCAGCTGGTGGCCTTCGACACCGATACCGATACCGCTCTTACCTGGACCAGCAGCAATGCAGACGTGGCCTCCGTGGACGACAGCGGCCTGGTCACTGCCAAGGCCCCCGGCGTCACCACCGTCACCGCCACTACCGCCAACGGTGCCTCCGTCTCCTGCGTGGTGGGCGTCAGCGATCAGCTGACCTACACCGGTCTGCGTCTGGACTTCGACGAGATGACCACCACCATGTACTTCGATTCCACCATCGACCTGCCCGGCGTGTACCTGGAGCCCTACGGCTTTGCCCTCTCCGGCAAGCACAACACCTACGGCACCGACGGCCTCACCTGGAGTGTCTCCGATCCCACCATTGCCGACTTGGATGAGTACAGCAAGACCACACTGGTGGCCAATAAGGACGGCAAGTGCACCGTCTGCGGCGCGGCGGACCCGGATTACCGGCCTGAGCAGCCGGAGAATCCCGGCCAGCCCGAAAAGCCCGAAAAGCCGGAGCAGCCGGAGAATCCCGGCGTCAAGACCGGCGACAGCGGCGTGCTGCTGTACATGGGCCTGATGACCGTGTGCGCCCTGGGCGCATGCCTGACGCTGCGGCGCAGAAAGGCCCGCTGATAACTCTCTTTTTCACAGACATCCGGGGGGCCATTCAGGCACCCCCGGATGTCTCTATTCGCGCAGTATGTCTGCTGTGCGGAAGCAGTCACAGGTATTTATCCCGATATTCGCTGCATGTGCTGCCGACGCAGGCTTTGAACACTCTGGAAAAATGGCTGGCGGAGGAAAATCCGAGATAGGACCCGATAGCGGTCAAAGATTTATCCGAATAGCGGAGGAGGCGTTTTGCTTCCTCCGTTTTTTCCTTCAGGATGAAATCCGTCAGGCTCTCGCCCGTCTCCTCCCCGCAATAAAATCCTCTGTTACAGACCTGCGGTTTGAGCAGAAAAAAGCGAGTGTCCTCACAGCTTTTCAAATGCTGTAAGACCACTCGCCATGGTACGGGTAGTGGGACTCGAACCCACACGCCTCGCGGCACAGGAACCTAAATCCTGCGTGTCAACCAATTCCACCATACCCGCATGCACCGCAAATTATACCACACCCCGCCGCCGGGGGCAAGGGGTCCGCAGCAAATCCCGGCGGTACTTGCAAAATTCCCTGTCATGCGCTACACTGTACCCAAACCCAACGCAAAGGAGATACGCTATGTTTCAGGGATACAGCCAGGAGGCCGTGGATTTCATGTGGGGCATCCGCTTCAACAACGAACGCGGCTGGTTCCTGGCCCATAAGGACGATTACCAGCAGCACCTGCTGGCCCCCACCCGTGAGCTGGGCCAGGCCGTGTACGACGGTCTGGCGGCAGCGCTGCCCCATGAGCCGCTGATCCTGAAGGTCAGCCGCATTTACCGGGACGCCCGGCGGCTCCACGGCCAGGGACCCTACAAGGACCACCTGTGGTTCTGCGTCCGCACCGGGGACCAGGACTGGACGGGCCGCCCGGCCTTCTATTTTGAGATCGCCCCGGACTATTACAGCTATGGCATGGGCTTCTGGGCCGCTTCCGCCGCCACCATGACCCGCTATCGCCAGCAGATCGACCGGGACCCCAAGACCCTGGAGAAGCTGGTGCGCCAATTTGACCGCCAGCAGGTCTTTCAGCTGACGGGACCGGACTATGTCCGCAGCAAGGGCCAGGTCAGCGACCTGCTGCGCCCCTGGTACCAGAAGAAATCCCTGACCCTGGCCCATGAGGTCCCCCTGGACGAGAGCCTCTACTCGCCGGCTTTCGCCGCCCGGGTCACGGAGGACCTGAAAACCCTCCTGCCCTTTTACCGGTATTTTGCCGCCCTCTGCGCCGCGGCGGAGTAAGCCTGAAGCTGCGAGGCAATCCAAATCTCTTTTTGACAATTTGACAAGCGTAAGGCGGCGCCCGCAGACGCCGCCTTGCTTTTTTATCGCGTCATGAGGCAGCTGCTTCGCTTACCACGCTGCCGGAGCTGTCCAGCACCACCCGGACGGTGCCGCCGTGCAGCTGGTCCTCCGGGATAAACACCCGGCCGCACTCCTGGCCGCCCGCCTTAAAGATGGCCCAGATCCCCTGGAATCCAGGCTGATCCGCAACTCCTGTCAGGGCTTCCAGGTTGGTAATCGTCATACTATACTGCTTTCCGTATACCAGGGGCGTTATGTCGTCCACCTTTCTGTGCGGCTCGGTGAAGCCACCACTGAAAAAGTAACGTTTTCCATCCTCGTCTGTGGCCAGCCGGAAGTTCACCTCCGGCAAATCCCCCTGATACTCCGATTTCAGCACCAGGTCAAACGAGCCGTCAAAAAGCGCGGGCTCCGGATCGGGCTCGGGAGACGGATCCGACTGGACCTGCGCCTGCTTCCCGCATCCTGCCAGCAGTGCCAGCAGGGTCAGAACTGCCAGGCACACCGTCCAAACACGTTTTGCTTTCATTGCTCCTTCCTCCTTTCCGTCTCTATTAGGGCTTCTTGATCTCCTGCTATATCAAAACCGATATATCGGTTGTCGGTTACTATTATATCAAATAAAGCAACTTTGTCAATAGGAATAATCACATTTTCGTTTCTTATTTATTCACATTATATAAATATGCATGACGCAGCGGTTCTTTTACAAAAGCTTTACTTGACGCGGGGCGGCGGGCCTGGTATAATACTTTCAATTGATACCACCGTGAGGGAGTAATTCCACCCCGGCTTCGGGGTTAGGCAGCTTCGTCAGAACGGCGCGCCCGCGCCCGGACTGCTTTGAAAGAATGAGACTCATGCATAGGCTTTGGCCTGTGCATGAGTTTTTTTATTTCCCCAGGTGGGCAGAATCATTAAGAGGAGTGATCGTATGCACAAGGAATATGCCCAGACCGCCGATCAGGTTCTGTCGGACCTGCAAAGCCCACCGGAGGGCCTGTCCGCCGCCCAGGCGGAGGGCCGTCTGGCGGAATACGGCCCCAACCGCCTGCGGGAGGCCCCCAAGGCCACCCTGCTCCAGCGGTTTCTGCAGCAGCTGCGGGACCCCATGCTGCTGATCCTGATGGCCGCCGCCGCCGTATCCGCCGTCACCAACTACCTGTCCCATGAGCCCTTCACCGAGGTGCTCATCATCCTGGCGGTGGTGCTGCTGAACGCCGTCCTGGGCGTTATCCAGGAGAGCAAGGCGGAGGCCGCCATCGAGGCCCTGCAAACCATGACCGCCGCCACCAGCAAGGTCCTCCGGGACGGCGCCGTGGCGGAGCTGGAGAGCAGCCGCCTGGTGCCCGGCGACGTGGTGCTGCTGGAGGCCGGAGACTCCGTCCCCGCCGACGGGCGGCTGCTGGCCTGCGCCTCCCTGCAAATTGAGGAGGCCGCCCTCACCGGCGAAAGCGTCCCCTCCGCCAAGTCCACGGATCCCCTTACCGGCGACGTGCCCCTGGGGGATCGCCGGAACATGGCCTACATGGGCTCCACCGTTTCCTATGGCCGGGGCCGCATGGTGGTCACCGCCACCGGAATGGACACGGAGATGGGCAAGATCGCCGGTGTCCTGGCCCGGACGGAGCAGGAGGAGACGCCGCTGCAAAAGAAGCTGACCCAGCTGGGCAAGACACTGTCCTGGCTGGTGCTGGGCATCTGCGTGTTCATTTTCGTGTTTGACCTGCTGGTGGCCGGGGACTTCTCCCTGTCCGGCATCCTGAAGACCTTCATGGTGGCGGTGTCCCTGGCGGTGGCCGCCATTCCCGAGGGCCTGGCCACGGTGGTAACGGTGGTGCTGAGCATCGGCGTCACCCGCATGAGCCGGCGCAATGCCGTGATCCGCCGCCTGACGGCGGTGGAGACGCTGGGCTGCACCCAGGTGATCTGTTCCGACAAAACCGGCACCCTGACCCAGAACAAAATGACCGTGGTGGACCACACCGGCGACGCCGGGCAGCTGGCTGCCGCCATGGCTCTGTGCAGCGACGCGGTGCAGAACCCCGACGGCACGGTCCGGGGCGAGCCCACCGAGGCCGCCCTGGTATCCTTCGCCGCCCAATGCGGCCTGCCCAAGCCCCGCCTGGAGCAGGACAGCCCCCGCATTGCCGAGGCCCCCTTCGACTCCGGCCGCAAGATGATGTCCACCCTGCACAGCACCCCCGACGGGGTGGTGCAGTATACCAAGGGCGCGCCGGATCAGGTGCTGGCCCGCTGCACCCACTATTGGGAGGGCGGACAGGCCCTGCCTATGACGGAGGAGCGCCGCCAGGCCATCCTGGCCGACAACCACCGCATGGCGGCCCAGGCCCTGCGGGTGCTGGCAGCCGCCAGCCGTCCCTGGCCCGGCGGCCTGCCGGAGGACGTCTCTCCCCGGAGCCTGGAGCAGGACCTGTGCTTCATCGGCCTGGCGGGCATGATGGACCCGGTGCGGCCCGAGGTAAAGGACGCCATCGCCCAGTGCCGCCGGGCAGGCATCCGCCCGGTGATGATCACCGGCGACCACAAGGACACTGCCGTGGCCATCGCCCGCCAGCTGGGCATTCTTACGGACCCCTCCCAGGCCCTTACCGGCGCGGACCTGGACGCCCTCAGCGATGAGGAGCTGACCCAGACCGTGGACCGCTACAGCGTCTATGCCCGGGTCCAGCCGGAGCACAAGGTCCGCATCGTCACCGCCTGGCGCCGCCGGGGCGCTGTTACCGCCATGACCGGCGACGGCGTCAACGACGCCCCGTCCATCAAATCCGCCGATATCGGCGTGGGCATGGGCATCACCGGCACCGACGTCACCAAGAATGTGGCGGACATGGTCCTCTCCGACGACAACTTTGCCACCATCGTGGGAGCCGTGGCCGAGGGCCGCCGCATTTACGACAACATCCGCAAGGCCATCGCCTTCCTGCTGGCCAGCAACATGAGCGAGGTGCTGGGGGTGTTTACCGCCGCCCTGCTGGGCTTCACCCTGCTGAATCCCGTGCATCTGCTGTTCATCAACCTGATCACCGACTGCTTCCCGGCCCTGGCCCTGGGCCTGGAGCGCCCGGAGCCGGACATTATGGACCGCCCGCCCCGCTCCGCCAAGGACGGCGTGTTTTCCGGCGGTCTGGGCTTCGACATCGCCTATCAGGGAGTGCTCATCACCGTTATCACCCTGATCTCCTATCTCATCGGCCACTGTATGGAGGTGGGCTATTTTGAAATGCCCCGGGGCGTCTCCCCGGACGGCATGACCATGGCCTTTTTGACCATGAGCATGTGCGAGATTTTCCACAGCTTCAACATGCGGTCCCAGCGCCGCAGCGTGTTCACCCTCCGGGGCCACAACCGGGTCCTCTGGGCCGCTATGCTGGGCTCCCTGGTCCTGACCACCGTGGTGCTGGAGGTGCCGCCCATTGCTGCCGCCTTCGGCTTTACTCCCGTGGGCTGGGCGGAATACGGCATTGCCCTGGCCCTGGCCGTGCTGGTGATTCCCGTGGTGGAGCTGGTGAAGTTCATCCAGCGCCGCCGCGCCCGATAAACAGACAGAACAGGCCCCGGCGCACCGCGCCGGGGCCTGTTTGCCTGTTTCATTTATTTCTGCCGTTCCAGGCAGGTCTGATAGGTGTCCCACAGGTCGTCGTTCATCTCGAACACCGTGCGCCCCAGGCGCACGCCCTTGGCCGTCCGGCTGTGCAGGCACACGGCGCACAGCTCGTCCTCCTGGCTGCACCGGCCATAGGCCAGCAGCGTCCTGGGGTCCTTCCGGGCCCACTGGCCCAGCGTCACCGTCTCGCCGCAATAGGGGCATGCCGTCTCCGTCAGCGCCGGGTCCACCTGGGCTTCCGCCAGAGACGCGTATTCACGCCCCTGCACCAGCCCGGCCTTCCGGTCCTCCGGATAGCCCACATAGCGCAGGCGGTACTCATCCATGCACCCGTCCAGGTCCATCCTTCCGCAGATCTGCACGGTGTTCCGTGCATCGTTCAGGGCATCGTGGGCCCGGTCCGGCGTCAGGTGCAGCAGCTCCATAGCCCGCTCCAGGGAGCATTGCCGGTCGTCCCGCATGATCTCGTGGCCGAAGATCCGCTGCAAATCGTAGCAGCACGGCATCTCCGCATCCATTCCGTGCATCAGCAGGTTGTCCATCAGCACCGGAATGTCGTCCGGTCCCCAGGTACACAGGCAGCAATCCTCGCCGCACCACTGGGTAAAATCTGCATAGGCCCGGGGAAATTCCGGAGCGTTTTCCAGGTCCTGGGCGCGTATCTTTGTCAGACGCACCACATCCCCATTCATGTGCGGGTAAAACCGGGGACGGATAAAGGTCTTGAAGCTGCCGGTTTCCCGGAACTGCTCATCCAGCCGCAGGGCCCCGATCTCGATGATCTCCGAGTCGAAGGAAAACGGCTCCCGGATGGTGCTGTCCCGGTCCAGAGGCTGGTTCCACTCCAAGTCCAGGACGATATACGAAAATTCAGCCATTTCTGGCAGCTTCAATGGCCTTGCCCTTGCGCTCAGCCTCCTGGTACTGCTCATCGGCCTGGTGGATGGCATCTGCCACCAACTGGTCCGCCACGGACTTCAGGTCCATCTCCAGCACCCGGTCGATGACCTGCTGCTGCTTCTCCTCCGTCACGCCGTAGATGGTCATGCTGCAGGACAGGAACCGGCGCAGCTTCTGCTCCATGGTGAAATTCCGGTCGCACTTCCGGGCCATAAAGCTGCGCACCATGCCGGAGGAAGCCAGCTCCAACTCATAAAAATCCTGCCGGGTATACTGGGGATGCATCGCGCCGAACAGCTCCACCAGCTTATCCGTTGCCATCTGATGGATGTAGTTGGCCGTGGCTGCATAGGAATAGGAGGAGACATACAGCTCCCGCAGGGCCTCGGACTTCTCGGCGATATACAGCTGGATCGACGGCTCCACGGCGTAAAACATTTCAGGCTCATAGCCCTCGCCCAGCAGCCGACCGGTAATGGCAAACTGCTTTTCATACATCCACTTGGTCAGCTTCAGCAGCAGTGCCTCCTTGTTGGCAAATACCGCAAAAAATGCAGATGACGACATACCGGCTGCCTGCGCTATGGCTACGGTAGTCGTCTGCTCATACCCGTTTTCCAAAAACAGTTTGATGGCCGCATAGATCATCCGGCTTTCCCGCTCGGCGATCTTGGGCTGTGCTCCTCTCGGCATAGTGTCCTCCTTCATGTCGGTTGGCGTTTGTTTCCGTCCTGCTATTGTATATTATTTATGCGCATATACTGTATTGAGGTTAGGGATGTTCCCTACTCAGTTAGTATTTTAACACACTTCTTTCTGTTTTTCAATGGACGACATAGAATTTTTATAAATTCTTTTTTTATAACATATTGTGCGATTTTATCTTGATGCAGCCATATATTGTGGCATGTATGCCATCCGCCTGTCCTTCGCACGTGCACAGCCCGTTCAATTATGTCTGCTTATCGAAAAATAAAGCAGCACCCACCGATTCCAATGGATGGAATCGGTGGGTGTATATACATGTGACTATGCAGCCACTTTCCAGTTATTTACTTGATGATCTCGCCGGCGGCCTCCTTGGCCCGGATCTCCTTCATGGCATCCTTATGGCTCAGGTTCACCCGGCCCTTCTCGTCGATCTCGGTGACCTTGACCCACATCATGTCGCCCACCTTGCAGGCGTCCTCCACCTTCTCGATGCGCTTGTCGGCCAGCTTGGAGATGTGTACCAGGCCGTCCTTGCCGGGAGCCAGCTCCACGAAGGCGCCGAAGGTCATCAGGCGCACCACGCGGCCATAGTACAGCTGGCCCACCTCGGGCACGAACACGATGTCGTCGATGCACTTCTTGGCGATGGCGCAGCTTTCGGCGTCGGGGGAGGCAATGTGGATGGTGCCGTCGTCGTCGATGTCGATCTTGGCGCCGGACTCGGCCACGATCTTCTGGATGACGCTGCCGCCCTTGCCGATGACCTCGCGGATCTTGTCGGGGTCAATGTGCATGGTGATCATCTTGGGGGCGTACTTGCTGACCTCGGGCCGGGGCTCGGCGATACAGGGCAGCATGATCTGGTCCAGGATCTGGCACCGGGCATCATAGGTGATGTCCAGGGCGTTCTTGATGATCTCCATGGTCAGGCCGTCGTTCTTCAGGTCCATCTGAATGGCGGTGATGCCCTTCTTGGTACCGGCCACCTTGAAGTCCATCTCGCCGTGGAAGTCCTCCACGCCCTGGATGTCGATGAAGGTGGTAAAGGAGCCGTCGTCGTCCTGGATCAGGCCGCAGGAGATGCCGGCCACCGGGGCGGAAATGGGCACACCGGCGTCCATCAGGGCCAGGGTGCTGCCGCAGATGGAGCCCTGGGAGGTGGAGCCGTTGGAGGACACCACCTCAGACACCACCCGGATGGCATAGGGGAACTCCTCCACTGGGGGGATCACCGGCAGCAGGGCCCGCTCGGCCAGAGCGCCGTGGCCGATCTCCCGGCGGCCGGGGGAACGGGCGGGCTTGGCCTCGCCCACGGAGTAGCCGGGGAAGTTATAGTGGTGCATATACCGCTTCTCGGTCTCCTCCCAGATGGTGTCCAGCTTCTGGTTGGCGGACAGGGTATCCAGGGTGGCGACGGACAGCACCTGGGTCTGGCCCCGGGTAAACAGGCCGGAGCCGTGGACCCGGGGCAGCACGCCCACCTCGGCGGCCAGGGGCCGGATCTCGTTCTTCTGGCGGCCGTCCACCCGGTGGCCCTCCAGCAGCCAGGCCTTGACGATCTTCTTCTGGAACTTATAGGTGATCTCGTCCAGATACTTGTCCATCTCGGGATAGTCCTCCAGGAACAGCTGGTGCCACTTTTCGATGAGCTGGTTCCAGCGGGCCTCGCGAACGTTCTTGTCGTCGGTGTCCATGGCGGCCTTGGCCTGGTCCATGGTGGCATCCACGATCTTCTGGAACAGCTCCTCGTCGAAGTCCGCATGGGGATAGTCGAACTTGGGCTTGCCGATCTCGGCCACCATCTGGCCGATCAGGGCAATCTGCTTCTGGTTCTCCTCATGGGCCATGCGGATGGCCTCGAACATCACGTCGTTGGGCACCTGGTTGGCGCCGGCCTCGATCATGACCACCTTCTTGCCGGTGGACACCACCGTCACGTCCAGATCGCTGACCTTGCGCTGCTCGCTGGTGGGATTGAACACCAGCTTGCCGTCCACCAGGCCCACCTTCAGGGCGCCCACGGGGCCGTTCCAGGGAATGTCGGAGATGGCCAGGGCGGCGGAGGTGCCGATCAGGCCGCAGATCTCCGGGGAGCAGTCGTGGTCCACGCTCATGACGGTGCACATCACGGACACATCGTTGCGGAAGTCGTGAGGGAACAGGGGGCGGATGGGCCGGTCAATGACCCGGCTGGTCAGAACGCCCTTCTCGCCGGGGCGGCCCTCCCGGCGGTTGAAGCTGCCGGGGATGCGGCCCACAGCGTACAGCTTTTCCTCGAAGTCCACGCTCAGGGGGAAGAAGTCGATGCCGTCCCGGGGACGGGCGGCGGCGGTGACGCAGCACAGCACACTGGTCTCGCCATAGGTGACCATGACGGCGGCGTTGGCCAGCTCCGCCAGCTTTCCGACCTCCAGGGTCAGGGGGCGGCCCGCCAGGTCCATGGTGTACTTGTGGTAGTGGGGGAACTGCCGGTGGGTAATGATGGTAGACATGGTTTGGCTCCTTTTCATTTGAATTTTCCGCATGGGAGCCGGGGCCGTTTAGCACTTGAAAAAGTGCCGGAAAATACCCGGATTCCGGCATTTTTTCAACTGCTAAAGGCTTTGATCGGCTCCGCACACGGGCAGGGATGGTGTGAAAGAAGGGTGGTGCGCACGGGGCACACCACCCTGTCTTCAGCTTACTTACGCAGACCCAGCTTGGCAATCAGGGCACGATAACGCTCGATGTCCTTCTTGGCCAGATAGTCCAGCAGACGACGGCGCTTACCGATCATCATCTGCATACCACGACGGCTGTGGAAGTCGTGGGGATGAACCTTCAGATGGGCGGTGAGCTGGTTGATCCGCTCGGTGAGGATGGCCACCTGGACCTCGGGAGAACCAGTGTCGGTAGCGTGGGTGCGGTTGGCCTCGATGATAGAGGTCTTCTGATCCTTCTGCATCATAGTTGTGTTTCCACCTTTCTTTTAGTTGGCCCGCAGCCTGAGTGCCGGGACGGGTGAAGCGTCCACGGGACTAAGAGCAGGGGCAAGTCCATACGCATCGCAGCGTACTCTGATAAAATACCATAAAATCCTCCGGATGTAAAGAATAAATTCCGAAAAACCGTGGGAAAATCAAAAAATTTTCCGCTGTGGAGGGGACTTTTGCCTCCGACGGCCCACTTTTCCAGCTGCTGGGAAAAGTAGGCCGCCGGAGGCATAAAAAGAAAAGACCGCTGGAAAAACTCACCTCCCCACCGGCACGCAGAGTGACTTCTCCCAATCGGATACTGCCGAATATCATCTGTATATTCCACCGTCAGGTATTGACAAATCTGCCCGATTTCAGTAATATGATAGAGAAAACAGGCAGAATATTGGAGGAAACGGTATGGAACTGCATCAGGCTGTGGCCGGAAATATTCACCGCATCCGCAAGTCCCAGCGACTGAGTATGGATCGGGCAGCGGAGCTGGCCGGCATCTCTGTGAGTATGTGGGGGCAGG